>Ga0056124_1000259_pt1 | contig 16774 bp, 13 predicted proteins | sample WorMetHEROISLAND_2_FD_70069 | JGI IMG/M metagenome (GOLD analysis project Ga0056124, IMG submission 70069) | Marine gutless worms symbiont microbial communities from Max Planck institute for Marine Microbiology, Germany - Olavius sp. 4 HERON ISLAND | ecosystem: Host-associated > Annelida >... | reverse complement strand
GACACTTCGGACCTAGGTCCGAAGTGTCCATTGGACACTTCGGACCTAGGTCGGAAATGTTGAGACACTTCGGACCTAACTTTTTAGGTCCGAAGTGTCCTAGGTCCGAAATGTCTTAGGTCCGAAGTGTCCGGACACCCAAAGGCGTCCTGCGGTGTTCTGTGGTGTCCTGCGGTGTCCTGCGGCGTCCTGCGGTTTTCAGGCATACCCGTCCGAAGTGTCCTAGGTCCGAAGTGTCCGGACACCGTTTTGCAATAGCGCCGATAAAGAATAACAAAGTCACACACAAAGAATTCTGGCAGCATATCAATTGGTGCTTCTTCCCGACTTTTCTAAACGGCTTTGACAAGTTGAACACAATAAACATGTAAACTTGTTGAAACATTGAAACGTCACATTTGATTGATTAAATAAGTAAACCAAATTTATTTTAAAATAGGGCTAAAAGTTTACTTCTTTATTTTTTAATTACTACGGTTTCATATCCCTCATATAGTACTTTTACGCAACTCAGCAACGGAAGTTGTTTGGAATTTGTGGTTATTTATATATAGATCTGTGGTTAGAACGTAATAACTGTATTTTGACGTGTGTTAAAATGAGTACGGAGAAAGGAAACGCGAAAAAGGCCGGGCCACCAAAGTATCAAAATAAGACAAAATTTCGTAACGATTTGCACGACTCAAGTCGCAGAACGAAGTCACTAAACGCTTTGGACGTATCCGGTGTGTGCGTGCGATGTAAGGCAATTATTGAGTGGAAAATTAAGTACAAGAAATATAAGCAGCTGACACAACCAAAGAAATGGTAATGAGTTATCGAATTTCCGTCATATATTTTACATAGTTATTTGTGTTTTTTTACAAACTTGTTATGGATGTTGCCTTCTTTGACGTTTTTTTTATAAACTAATTTTCAAGGGAAAACAAGACTTTTAACCACATCAGTAAATGTGTACACAAATAGCATTTAATAAGTTGAATGAATAAATAACTAATTTACGTTAAATTAGGATTAGTAATGTGATACTTGTCATTGTGGAAAGGGTCTGTATGTGATATACGATACGATAGATGATTTGCACTGGAAAACTGACAGGCAAGCTGCCAGTTTAATCTAGCACATGAACTAAAAGAACACTAAAAATGTTAAATATGTTAAATGTTAAATATGTTAATTTAATATTAATACATGTACAGAAGTTAGCATGTGCATACATGTATGGTATTGTTTTTAGTGTGAAGTGTGGAAATAAAGCTGTGAAGAATTCATACTTTACTGTGTGCAAACCATGCAGTGACGAGCAGCAGATTTGTGGAAAGTGTGGCCAGAAAGAAGATTTAGTGCACCTGTGTGTATTCTGTTTATTGAATGTAATTAGGCATCGTGGAATTATTATTTGATTATGCATGAGCATAATTTTGTACCGTATACAATAATTTTAGTGTAATTACGTGAACTGCATAAAGTCACTATAGTTGTGTGAAGTCATCATGAGGTATGCATAATTCTGCATTTTCTCATGGTAAATGAATGTACAATATTTATGACCACCGAACTCTAAACTGGCAAAATTTCCTGGCTTAATATGACTACCTTGTTCACTATTGTTCAGTGATTTACTTAATGCCGCATACTCATTTAGCTGCATAGATGTGCATGCTTTAGAGTTTTTAGTGGAACTTGAAGTTTGAACTTCAGCTACCTACTCAAATCTTAATTTTGTTGCCTGCATCTAGTTTTGCTCTGCTGCACAAGTGCAGAATCATAGTTTTTTGACTGTTTGAAATTATTTGGCAAATTTTATTCTTCTTCATTATTGAACAATAATAGATAGTGGAGCAAATTGGCTTTCACATTCATGCACAGTTTGCAAAAGCAGTGTGCACTTAATACTGTGTTATGCATAGTTGTCAGATTTTTGCACACAGCTCTACTATGCTAGCCTGATATGTTGCTTTCAGCTAGAAGTGGGCCAATGAATTATTAAGCTCCCTAACTCTTAATGTGTTAATATTTGACACATTTAATGTGACAAATTTATTGCTGAACAAGGTAGAGCTGGTAATGATTACAATTTTTAATCGTTAACTTTACATAAATTAATGATTAGTTAATAAGTAATTTGGATTAAAAGCTGAAAGCAGTAAATGCCAAAGAAAAATGCATTTTATTGATTAGCAAATTTTTTAGTTATTTAGCTATAATTTCTTACAGATGCACTGAGACACAATTGTTGGATGTTTTCTTAACACAGTCTTGTACACAGACTGAAATGTTGACTTTTTTCTGGAAAAAAAACGATGATTGGGATGATTTCAGATCCTTGTCACGATGTTATTGTATCTACTTTATAATGTTTTATGGACGTGACTGTAATCAAAATTTTAATGGTTAAATTGTTAATTTTTGCAGCTCTGGAACAAACTAAACTAATTTGTATTATTTGCAGTTAATACATCACTGATAGTAAAGGAGTTTTATTGGACATTTTATCACATATATATATTTATTTTTGTTTGCCAGGTATTGCACTGCGTATGTTGTAGTTGAGATGAATGAATGATTGATACATTGATTGATTGAATAAATGTAAGGAGTGACTGAGTTGACTGATGTGTGTTGCAGGGAAGATGAGCATGGAGTTGATTCATGCTGTACTAGTGACTCTGACTCGTAATCATTCATGTGATGCTGACCTGAATATAATTTGCTGTCATTCTGTTACTGACTTCGTTATGTCAAGTTGACATTTTTCATTGAGTTGTGTTTGAAATTGATGCAGAGTTTTGCATACATGGAAGTTGTTTATAGCTGTGTCAGCTGACAAGTGGTGTTAATAGTAATAATATAGAATTGCAGTAATAATACCACCATTACAATTATGTCATTTTTAATTCCCTGTAAGCATTGTTGCATGTTGGATATGCTATTAAGGTGTATGTGGCCTCTTGAAACTGAAATACTTCTAGATAAGATATTGTAAGAAATATTTCTTCTGTTTGTACTTTGTAGATATGTTTTTATTAAATAATGTGAGGTGCTTTTGCATTTGGTGCTGCTTTGCCATTTGTATTGCTGCAGTAATTGGTTAACATGGAGACGTGCATTTAACCATATACTAGCATAGTGGTCCATAACAATGGTACAATATCACGTTGTCTGTGAGAATTCTGTACTTTATTCTTTTCACTGGAAATTTCTGCATGTGAGTTTTTGGCTTTTCATTATACATTTTAAAAATATGCTGTGTGGTATAGGTGTTCTCAACTGGGCTTTACTGATACCTTTTGTTAAACCTGGGTGGTGCTGGTTTTAAATGGAATAATTATATTTTCAAAAGGAACCTTAACATATTTGTTAGTGTTAAGAATGATGCATCTGATTCTCTGTAGACAAATGCATACATGCACGTAAGCTGTATTGAAGCATATTTTAGTGATTGTGATAGCTGATCAATTATGTAACAGTAAAACTAGGCTTTTGCTAAAAGAGAATTATATAATTATTAAAAAATGTAAAGTAATAATGATAATCTACGGTAGCCAATTGTGATGCTAGAAATCAACATTTAAATGTCAGTAGGTGGATATGGATCTATCTGAGAAACGAGTTTTTGATATGATGAGAGCACATAGATGTAGACTTTGGTCGTAATTTTATATGCTAGCAAACTACTTGAAACTACTTAGCACACTAGAGATTGGAGTGTAGTCAACCATGGTAGTCACTAGTCCGTGCCTACTTCCAATTATTGCTCAGCCTTATGATGAGTTTTATATTCTATGTAAAATCAACGAATATGTAACTGAGGGTGTGGTCACGGGTTGTTTGTAAACAAGTTACATAAAGTTCGTTTTTTGAAGCAGTTAGAGATGTTTTGGCTTGTGTGTAGGGCAGTGTTTAACAGAAATTCTGTTTTCAGGTAGTAGGACTGAATTGTAGGTAGTGTTGTACTATATCTTGATGCATTTGCCCTATCATGTAGTTTACTAGTCGTAAGTTCGCCAGTTGAGTTCGTGTAACTGTAACTATTGCTGTTGCAACACCGTAACTGCGTTGGCCTATAGTCCTAGATGCTCTTAAAATCGCATATTGATGTCACTGCTTAGATGCTAGGATACCGTTGGCTTAGCTGTTGTAAGAGAACGATTTTCAGACAGACGCAGCACACTGTTGTAATGAGAATTTTGACAATAACCCACATATATTCCGATATGTACTGATCCAAATTCGGTTATCAGTGCAAGAAAAATTGCATATAGGCCTGTGGTATTCCAAATGAGAATAATATGCACAGGCTGATATTTTGTGCATATTGTCATGATCTGAAGTTGATGGACAGGGATGAACTTTCAATGTGGCTGCCGACCGCCAAGCAGCTGTCCAGTATTTTGCATAGTTAGAGTATCAGCTGACCAACTACTGAACAGATAAATCAGTTAAGTGAATGAAATATGGTACAATTATGGTTTAAGGTTAAGCTTAGGTTTAGAGTTAGTATTTTTATATCGCACATTCTTATTCAGATGTTGAATGTGTCTAGTGAAGGTACGTTACTGAATGAAAGTGGCCTATTTGGTAAGGCATCAGTCAGCTGATGCTGAGGTCATCGGAACGAATCTTGCTTGCAGTCAACATTAAAAAACTGTTGGGGGCAGCAGTCACTTAGACAATAATGCACTTTGAAAAGTTATATTTTACCTTGTGTTAGTGATTTCTCATGGTTTTCTGTTTCAAATTTCTGAACTTATATTCGTTGGCACAAATTGCATGTACTGGCAGTCGGCTAGCCATGGCAACACACAGTGGTGTAGCGTAATTACTGCACTGATAATAGAATTTTGATCAGTGATGTTTTGTTGCAGGTTTAGTTCTGGTACAATGAAGTCATGTCTTGGGATTTATCCTTCATGTTTCGCTACGAGAACAACTTATACTAAAGCTCTCAGACATGTTGGCAGTGTCACGACACGACGTATTGCCAGAAACTCATCACTAGTGTTGGGTGGTTCAGCAATAATTACCGGCACACTTTATGCCAGCCTATACCGGAAGTCCCGGGTACTGTGCCGGGCAAAAAGCTGGACTCGGACAGTTGAACTGGAAAGCTCTAATGCTGATAAAGAGCATCAGTTTCCATGGAAAGAGTTCCTTAAACTTTTGTTGCCAGATATTTGGCACTTACTTGGAGCCATTTTGGTATGGTCATTCGATACTATCATATTCTGTAAATACCTTTGTTTTACCACCTTTTGTCCGTTGTGCCAGATCCATCCACACTTCATTTTCTGCAATGCTGCTATTGCTGTGAACATGCTGTGTTGAGGGAAGGGGAAGTAGTATGTGTTTGGCAATGGTAGCATTGGATAGGACGTTGCTGAGCTCATAGAGGCTGTCTGTCCTTCCACTATCTGTAGCTTATGGCTGCTATTTGCTGTGCAGACTTTGATTGGGGCTTTTAACCCTCATAACCCTTTAACCCTCATATCTCTGCTACTCATGGGGCAACAGAGCCCCTGTTGAATAAAATATTACCAGGGCCAGATGACTGTCGCTGCTTTTCTGTCCATCAGCTTTAGCGAGGCCACAAGCATGACGGACATACTAACACTAACAGACCATGCTGTGATGACATCTGTCACACTGGCCACCAGTCACTGTCACTGGTGATGCTATGGGCAATGCTGTCTAAAAAATAAAGTAAAAATTACAGTGTTTGTGTGCAACTGATTAGTCTACTGTGTATGTTTTAGTCCTATCAATCATATATGACAGCCCGGCATTGTGTTGATCTGTTCACGCAGAGTGCATTGGCTGTGGCTTTCATCAACATTCGCATTCCACTGTTGATCGGCGGACTTGTGAATGTACTCAGCAAGTATGCAAGTCCAGAGTCTGTGTGTAACTCTGACACCGATCACTCTAGCTTCATGGATGATGTCAAACAACCGGCTTTGCAGCTTGTCAGCATGTATGCATTGCAGGTCGGCTACTGCTTTTCTAGTTTTTCAACATCTGTTCTGCATTTGGTCGGCATTATCTTTGACACCGTTACTGTTAATTGTGAGTGCTTATAACCACACAGCTTCGAGCACCCACAGATAATCATTTGTTGAATGCCAACTGCTTTAATGCTTCATTAGGTTGCACTGTATGGTAGTACCCAGCAGTCTTATGTATTACTGCTGATGTTTTTATTTTTTGTTTTGGCACGAGATCTCAGAGCTCCTTCAGCCGATTGCAGTGAAACTTTGCCACATGATCGAAAGTTACAGAATTTGGGGACCCTTCCCCCAGAGAAAATTTGGGAGCTAAAACATGCAAAATTTGGGGCGATTTTGGACAGTTTCAGACTTTGATCACGAATATATTTGGAACAGATCAAGATATTGAAAATCAGAAACACATGATCGATGACAATCCTTCCCGCGTTTGGTGAAAGGAGTCTGGTGAACTTTGGTCCATTAACAATAAAGTTGGAGAGGTGGACTCTGACCCACACAAGATCAACTTCTTCGGAAGACCATACCTTGGCCCCTAGGGAGTGCTGCTCACTCAAATTTTTACATATGCTAGAGAATGGCCATGGCTTGCTAACCCACACCCCAACTGGTTCAAAATTTAGTGTATGCACACCTATAACTTTGGCGCTAGGGGGAGTAACCTCACAAAACTTTTTCAAGTGACGTGCCATGAGGCAGGTATGACAATTTAGGTACAGCTTTTGGGGGCCTGCACCCGTAAAATTTGAGAGGGCAAAAATACGTCATAAATTCGTCTCAATTTTGGACAACTTTAGACTTTGATCGCCCTTATCTCCAGAAGGGATTGAGATATCGGAAATTGGAAAAGCAAGTGATCAACTATAACTCCTCCCACGTTCGGCGAAAAAACATGGTGAGTTTCGGTTCCACTAACAACAAAGTTATAGGCATGCATGTTGACCCACCCAAGATCGACATCAACACAGCCAGTGCTGTGTTGGCTCATGCAGTTGCATTCCAGCCACGTGTTGTTGCTATGAGTAGAATTTCAATCCCCTAAATTGTGTCCCCAGTAAAACTTAGAGCGCCAGACGGTTTCACATTGGGCTTTGCCTCAAATTTCTAGTTCTTCATCCTGCCAAATGGTTTTACCTTGAAGTAGGTTTGCAACTTAGGCAATTATGATTAATTGGTCGGTTGGTCGGTTGGTTGGTATGTTCTGTTTCGCCATTGTTTGTGAGTTAGGTGTTTTGCGTCTGCAGGGTATTTTGACGTGCATCTATATTTCTTTGTTGTCATCGTTCGGAGAGCGAATGGCAGCAAGAATTCGATGTCATCTCTTTGCAGCAGTTATTGTGCAAGACATTGCATTTTTCGATGCTAATAAAACTGGAGAAATTGTTAACAGGCATGACATTACAGTTTATTTTTAAATTAAAATCATATTTGGAACTTGTGTAGACAACAACAGTAATTGCCAGTCCATTTAGTTTTTTTGTTATGCTTTCACCTTCTGCAATGGTGTGTCTTGGATGAAAGCTGAACTTATAACATTGTGGGTATAAAAGGTCAAGATCCTGCTGGGCGGAAGCATATATACGTAGGTCGTTGCTGTGCATGGACTTGTAGTTGTCTAGTTTGTTAGAGTGAATTATGTCAGAATAATATGGTTGGCTTTGCATACTGCATAGTTGTCAACTCACTAGTCACTATTCTCAGTGTTAGCAAAATATCAGGTGAACAAAGTTCTTCTCTGTCTCAGTCTCACACACCAGCATGACTACCGCCCTCCCTCCACCCGTGGCTGTAGAGGCAACCATAATAGACCTTGCAGTGGCCAGTGTCGCTATACATGTACGTACATCTGTTTGCTGAGCTCCAAGCCTTCTCCTTCCCCCATCACCAACAACTGGAGCAAAGGCACGTTTAACGTGAGTGGCAAGGAACAGAATAGAAATCAGTAATCATTTTAACTGGTATCAACCCTTTAATGACTGTGTTACTAGAAAAGTGAATTTCAGATTGTTGAAACTAGCTCTTCTTTTTTTCTCTCTTCAGTCGTTAAGAAAATGATGGAAACTGCTATTAGACGTTTCCATTTGACCATCATTTACTAGGGCCATTGCTTCATCAAATTGTGTGTTTCATGTGTCCATGTCTTTATTTATGCTCCTTACTTCTTTCTTTCTTGAAACTAGCTTAGTTGTCCTCAGTGGCAGCTTTAGTTGTGGAATGTGCTGTTGTATGATGTGGCCTACGTGCTAATGAGCGTCTGCTGTGTAGGCTGTCAACTGATATCCAAGACTTCAAGAGTTCATTCAAGCTTGTTGTAGCCCAAGGTCTGCGCAGCACGACACAGGTTTACATCATCTCTGTTCTTTGCCATGTAAATGAAGTGTGTACAACTTTGTGATCTAACAAATGGTAGCAATATTTCAGATTTCATTCCATTCTAATTCGCTTTGTGTTTGTATGTGTGGTATCACTAGTGATTGCTCATGATAGCAAACAGTTGGCGGTGCAGTGCAGCCCCAATCAGTCACATGGGGCCTTTGCCCATAGCCCACCATCTGCTACACATTTCCTATCCTGCTGAGAATAGGAGGCCGAGTTAACCCGAGCAAGAACTGTTTAGCAGCTGCATATGATCTGAGTGAGATTCAAACTTCAACCTGAAAGGCACGATCCTATACTCTAACCAGTACACCACTTGCAGGTAAGTCTTATGTCTTGACTATTACTGTGCTGCTATGGCAGGCATTTGGCTGCGTGGCGTCGATGTTTCTAATCTCGCCGAAGCTCACTGGTCTGATGGCTGTCGTTGTCTCTGCTGTTGTTACTGTCGGCAGTCTGTTCGGTTCGGTGTTGAGGCAGCTCTCAAGAACATCACAAGCTCAGGTACTTTCACTTCATATCTCACATGGTGTGGTCTTACATGTGTGTCAATTACCCTGTGTGGCTTAGGAGGGCTTGTTGAGTTAATCTATAGAAGTCTACCCATGTACGTGTTAATTGTCTAGCATGGCTTGAAAGCATTTGTACTAGGTGCATCCAATTTGTCTTGATGTAAATTATTCCAGCCTCCTCCCACTTTAGGGAAACAAATTAATTCCTGTAATGAATGTCTCATACGCGTCCTCTATTTTCTGACTAGTGTAATGTCATGCAGTACATTTGGTTGTTTATGTCTTTTACCAGTAGCTCGCTTATTTCCTATCCTGCCCTGTGAAACCCTGAATACCAGTATCTCAGTCAAATCCTGTTAATTTCTCTTTTTTTTCGTTTAAGGTCCACAAAATCAAATATTTTAGTCAGTATAGTCCTGCATGTCAGCACAGTTAACATTTTGGTGGAATTGCAATCAAAAGTAAGCTTGTCGCATTTTGTAGCAAAGTGGAGTATGTATAAAATGTGGAAGAACTAAACTCCAGGGATGCACCAATAAGACACTGGCCAGTTATTGGTTGGCTGACAATTATTGATGCCTAACAATTGGCCAATTATTGGCCTATTGTCGTTAGTTGTGCAAAGTTTCAAAACTGTTAAACTTGACTTGATGTGCTGAAATGAGACGGATTTGGGCTTTCTTTCAGGCATGGAAGTGCTGGCTTTCTGTTGTTGTCAGTGGTTAGTAGAACTGTCCAACTACCAGTAAAATAGTACAAAATTGGCCAGTAATTGGCTGATGCCCATTATATTGACAATTGGCTGATACCAGTTATCGGCAAATTGGCCAATTATCGGCCGATAGTCATTGCAGATATTCTGAACTCTATGTTTTATGTATGTCTAATGTCTATGTTGCAGGTGGCTAGGTCCACAGCAGTTGCTGATGAAGCCATTGGTAACGTACGAACTGTTCGTGCTTTTGCTATGGAAGCAACTGAAACGAGGTACTCTGATTTACGTCGTACTTTTATGCAGATTTATTTATTTATTATTTGTCGTATATTTGTGCACTGTGGATACTGCTGACTGATAATCGATAATGAAAATGAAATGCTGTTGTTACTATTAGTAGATGTCGGTCGTGAATATCTCGCTTGTAGTAAGTACTGCTGTCAGAGTTTTGCTGACTCAGCATGGTTGAATGGTGTCATCATGCCATTTCAGAGTCAAGAACACTGGCATCCTTCAGTGCTTTGATACTGTGGGTCGGACATATTGCCTGTAACAGTTCTGCCACAACAATCACCCAAAGGTTTTACATTCAGTGTATAGCCTAACCAGGAGTAAGTTAGTCTGAAATAACGGTGATCAATGAATGTGAATGCGTGTGAGTAACAGTGATGGTGGAATGTGAATGATTGATGTTGTCAGGTTGTTTGAAGAAGAGGTCGAACGCTCCTCACATCTCAATCAGTTGCTGGGTCTTGGTATTGGACTCTTCCAGGGACTATCAAACATTGCACTCAATGGTAAGTCTGTCTGTCTCTCTATCTGCCTATCCGTTCATTTGTCTGCATGCCTGTCTGCTGCTCTGTGGCTATCACTGACTGTATAACAATGTAAAAATATGTAGCAATGTATTCACGTTTTGTAATGGTGTTATTGTCTTTTGTTCTTTTTGGGGGGTTTTCTAATATCCAGCTGAGTTGGCATAATTTGCCACATTATTCCAAGGTTAACAATCGCCAAAGACTTCTAGGAATTCAGCTGGTCGGTGACTCATGAGTTAGATTTTTTTCTGTGCTTAGCACTTAGCAGTAGTTAGACATGGACAGTAAACTATAATGAGTACACTGTGTGGATTGCTGTAGGCTTGGTGCTAGGTTCGCTGTATGTCGGTGGGTATCTGATGTCCCAGAATGAGTTCACACCCGGTGACCTTATGTCTTTCATGGTCGCTACACAAACAATTCAACGGTATATGCTTCAGCTCTTTTTATTTTGTTTATCGTTATTATCATCTTTATTGTCACTGTTATTATCTCTATATATAAATGGAATATAAATGGTTGTTGCTTAGTAATGACAACTGTTATTGGATAACGTGATCATGTTGATATGTAAACAGATGAGCACAAGAGGGTGTCATAAATATTAATGAGTGCAGGAAAAGGACAGCTAAGTGATAGTGCTGCATGCAGCATGCTGCCAACATTTTGGTGAATGGATTTGTAGTAAACATTCGTGTTCTCCTCGAGTGTCTTGAAGGCATTACTTTGCATAAGAGTCATTGTTTAGTGTCACATATTTTGTCATAATCATATAAAACTTTTATGCTATTTCACAAACAAGTAGCTGATCTCAGTCATCAGCTAACGATGCAAGATTGGCCTGTTAAAATTAGTTGGACATTTAACTAACGGTGAGTGATTCCAGAGATGCGATTTGTGCAAATTTGTCAGTCAGTGGCTGGATTAACCGACTGGTTAAGAGCCACCAGAAACTGGTTCTTAGATGCTTTGTGTCACCGTCAGTTGTGTGTCTGACTGCGTTTCATATTTGCATCGTTATGCGAATTTCAGCTTTGTATTATGAATGTGTCTAATGTACGTCAATGGGTCGTGTGTCGGAACTGTTTGCAGTTGTCTAGCATTGGTCAGTCAGTGTGTATAATGTAGGTCACTGGGTCAGGTGTCTCTACTGTTTGGTCAAGCAGTTCGTGGTATTACGGCTGGAAGTCGCGTCTTTGAGGTAGTTTATATTATTTGTACACTGACGTTAATTTTCTCTGATTATCCTACTCTAATTGTGACTTTTTGTTCGTCAAACGACATCGCAGGAAGTGCAATAGATACAAAGTTGAAACTTTGCATGTAAGTTAGTATCGTGGGAGGTTGATGCCCATACTCATTTTTTTTGCCTTCCATCAAAGTTCGCTGATGACCCAGTAACGAAGGAATTTTGCATGTTATGCTGCCGTCCTAATAGACCGCATTATGAGTCTTGCCCGTCCATTTGTCTGTCCGTCCATCTATCTATCTGTCCCGAATGGGCTCCAAACTCGAAAACAAAAAAGGCACAGAAAAACCAAACTTGGTGTGAAATTCTCCAGGGTAGGAGTAACAGGTTGGCCAATTTTCTTTCTAAGGTCAGGGTTGAAGCTGAGATGGGGTTAGTGTTGCGCATTAGAGACATTCTAGATGCGCTATAGAAATGCATATTTGATTTGATTTGTGCAGCTCTAGACGGACATATTTTTCCAGTTTTAGAAGTTTTTGTAGAATAGAGTCAATAGTTAACTGAAGCCGACTGGACATGAGAATAATGATATTTAGTAAGCAGTGAGTAGATTATGATGCTGTTGTTGTTGGTAATTAATCGCATCCGCAGTACATGCTGTTGAGGCCGAGCATCGCATCGTCCGGTGGTCAGATCATTCCGTATCACAGTCTAGCCGGCGCCGTCGAGTTCAAGTCGGTGAATTTCACGTACCCAACGCGACCGGATCAGACGGTGCTCAATAACTTCAATATGCACATTCCCGCCGGCAGAATGGTTGCCCTCGTCGGCCTCTCGGGAAGTGGTCAGTAGCCTGTTGAACAGTAGCCTTTCGTTTCGTTTGACGTACAGTCTGAACGAGTTTTGTCTGAACTGTGTAGGAAGTCTGAGGCTGGGTTAATGGCTGAAGTTGTTTTTTCTTTACTCATCTCTTATTTCTCTGTCCATTGATCTGTTTCCTGCTACCAATACGGTAGCCAGGAATCCAGCCAGCTTAATAGCACAGCGTTTGGTTTAACAATTTTACTCAGAACCGTTCCTTCAGTTTGCCGGCATGTCAGTTTAATATCGTAAAATTTCAACGTGTGGACAATATGTATCAATTGAGTTGAGCGACATTTTTCGTTTTTTGCCTGTCTGGAAACCGTAGCATTTGTCTGTCTGCCTTAGATATCATTCATTTTTCACATGCGTGTGTTAACAAATTTGCTGCATCACATTGCATCAAGTATTATTAGACTGCAAGTATTTAAGCAATTAGCAGATCTAGACACATCATGTGACTTCACTTGTTGACGTATACTTATGCTGAGCTTTTCGCTGAGCAAAACCTTAAGATGAATGCAAAAGTCCGGAGTTAGACCCGAGTTCAACTTAACATCGCCATGTTTGTTTACGAATGTTTAACATCTTGGTTCAGCAAAAGTTTAAAAAGTTGAAGTGAGTTCAGGCTCAGTGAAAGTTAATCCCTAAGGGCTTAAGCTGTCTCTTTCATGCAAATTAGACCAACTTCAGTCAGGTTAGTTAGGCTTAACTTCAGTGTGAGTTCGTATTTAGACCATACTTTTCGTCAAAGACTTTCACTGAGTGAAAACTTCGGTCTTGGACTGAAGTATTGGCTCAGCAAAAATCTGAGTGAAATCCCTTCATTTTTTGACTCAAGTCTGGTCTTAGACCAAACTTGAGCTCAACAAAAAGTGAAGTCAGCTCCTACTATTGCTACTACTACTACTACTACTACTACTACTACTACTACTACTACTACTACTACTACTACTGCGTGTTGTTGTTGTCGTTGTAAGGCAAGTCTACAGTGACAAGTCTACTACTACTACTACTACTACTACTACTACTACTACTACTACTACTACTACTACTACTACTACTACTACTACTACTACGACGACGACGACGACGACTACTACTACTGCGTGTTGTTGTTGTCGTTGTAAGGCAAGTCGACAGTGACAAGTCTACTGGAACGTTTCTATGACGTGGACTCAGGCTGCGTCACAGTTGATGGACATGACATCAGGTCACTTGACCCGACCTGGTTGAGAGGTCGACTCATTGGTTTCATTAACCAGGTCAGGTCACTGCTGTTTATTCCTATCTGTCCCAGTGCTGTAGCATAGCTTAGGAGACATTACAACATCGCTAGCGTCTACAGGGTGGCACAAAAGTGGAACATACGATACATGCCTCACATAGATTGAGCAATCGGACAGCTTCGGGAATGATTAGGCTCACTCACTGCAGCGAAGGGCGGTCATGTTAAACACTTGAACACAGTGTTTGATGTGAAAGCCCTTCACTGCAATCATCTAGCTCAATCGTTTTTGATGCTGTCTAATTGCTCAGTCTGCATTTAGGCATGCATTTTTTACTTTTTTATGCGGCGCCCTGTATATATTTAATTTGGTTGCTCCTACGGTTGCAGTTTTTACTCTGTTCTGATGAAATTTTGAAAAAGTATGGTCGAGTTTCTTGGGCGTCAGAATCTGATACTCTGTTCCATTATCTTGCCCTGTTACTTTTCTCCTCATAATGCATTTTCAGTGGGAAGGTGTAAATGCTAAGCCTGCAGTAATGTGTCGACTGTGGTGTTTGATAGTCTTTTGGCTGCTGCTATGGGGCAATGTTCGGTGCATTTTTAGTATGAATACACTTGGGTAAACTTTGACATGTTATATTGCAGATCATAATACTGGAAGTCCAGTGGTCAGTGAACAGTCACGTTCGTTTATTTTCTATTAGAGTAGAATCACTGCAAGTATTTTGTTGCCTGGAAGCATTGCTGGAAATGTAACAACAACAACAACTGCTACTACTACTACTATTATTACTACTACTATTACACAGTGGTTCAATAAAAAGGCACCCTTTTTCCTTTTTACATAACTCAGTCGAATGACAATAAATTTACACTAAATTTTGAGCAACTGTAGCGCAAAGAATACTAATTCAAAATATTTGAACAAAATTTGGCTGTTGATTAAATATTCTTTGCTAGTCGTGGCGTAACGGTGACGTCATGAAATGACACAAGACAGATGAACACAAGATTGTGCCATAAGCGCGACCATTACTACAGTCGGCTAAAAATGCTGCCTGTTTTATTGAACCACCATGTACTGCCATTACTACTATTCTTGTTAGTCTTCTCCTTTATTACTAAAGTTGAGCTATGGTGTAAACGCGTGTATTTTGTGGTTAGGAGCCGGTGCTGTTTGCAACAACTGTGTTGGAAAATATTCGCTACGGTCGACCGTCTGCCAGTGACACAGAAGTATGCAGCTACATACGTTTACATACGGATACGAGCTGTTGAACAATTAATTTGTTCAGTTGCATCGATCGTGCGATTAATTGTCTTAATCGCACGTTAATCACGATTTTAATGCATGTTTGTTTCTCCTGTTTGTAGCATAATTAGCCGTCAGCGAACGACTGAAGGCTTCCTGTTGATGACTCCTCTACAAGATGCAACCACAGTCACATTTATTAACTGTTATTATTAGAGTCATCGTGTCTGAAATTTATTGTTGAGACACTGATAGCCATGTGAGGCATGTACGAACTTTGCGTCTGTATATTTCGTTGTCGTATATTGTGTATTTTTTTCCTTTCTTCTTTTTTTTTAAATTCGTATCTACCGGTGATGGTGAATAAAGATTTTCATTAACTAAATTTGAAAACAAACTTCATTCATCAGTTTTCAGTTGGCTGTCAAGACTGTGCTTGTTGTCTAGCTGTGTGTCTGTCTGCGTGCGTCTGTCTAGGTGTCTGTCTCTGTAGGTGTGTGTGTGTGTGTGTCCGTGTATGTGTCTCTGTGTATGTGTCTCTGTGTAGGTCTATGAGGCTGCCAAGCTGGCAAATGCCGACGGTTTCATCCGTCAGTTTCCGGCCGGCTACGGCACAGTGCTGGGTGAGCGAGGTGTGACGGTGTCTGGTGGTCAGAAGCAGAGGATTGCTATCGCCCGAGCTCTGCTCAAGAACCCTTCCATTCTCATACTGGATGAAGCCACGAGGTCAGCTACTGCTGCACGTTATATCAGCTTTGTGTTTGTTTCAACAATATTCGTCTTAAACATAATAACATGAACATAACTTAGGAGCAGATCTGTATGGCGCCATTAGTGTCAAAGTGTAACTAATAATTAGGCTCCAAAGGATTTTGCAGCCAAAAATGCCATTCTTTGTTCGTCAAAAAGTGCAAATTTCGTCAAAAAGTTTGCGACAAATCCCGAATTTCGCCAGTTTTTCGCCATTCGAAAATGAGGCCCTTTCAGCAGTGTATAAGTGTTACTGCTGTTAACTTATTCTATGAAGTCTTGCCAAAACAGTTCGAGGCTTTTGGCTTCTACTTTTCTCAAGAAAAAAATGGTAACTGCTGAATATTGGGTATCCTGAACAGTTGCTCTTTTTGCTTCAAATCACACTGTGAGTTGGCAGATCATTAATCATTATATTCTAGAATGTCAAATGGTTAAACTTATGACTTAATGCTTTCTCGAAATCTCCGCCAGATTTTGCCGCTAAAAATGCCATTTTTCGTTAGTCAAAAAGTGCAAATTTCGTCAAAACTTTTGCCACAAATCCCGAATTTCGCCAATTTCGTCAAATTTCGTCAAAAATCAATATTTTCGTCACGACGGCCAGTTTTCGTCATTTCGTCAGTTTTTCGTCAAAAACGAAGTTCTTTGGAGTCTACTAATGATCCAGAGGCGCTGGTGATAAGGTGAGTATGGCTTTGCAAATATGCAGCAGTAAACAACTGAGTTTTCATTTTCTTCCTAGAGTTTGGCAGAGAGCTAGTGTTGCGGATATCCGTCGGTAGACTTGTCGATGTTTGAAGACCCTCGCTTGGCAATTCTGGAGCATGTCCTTGAATTTTTGTACTGAACACAGGTAGACCTCATAATGTTATCTTTGGCTTATCCTGGTCAGATGTTGTTACAACGAACTTTTCGGACCTTTTCGGACTGATTCCACGGATACCCGGACTGCTTTACGGCTTTTTTCTCTGTTTCAGTTTTTTTTTCTAGTTTTCAGTTATCGTTTTTCCTTCCGTTTTAGTTTTTCTGTCTTAGGTCTCTTATATCTCCCATAACCGTCTG
>Ga0056124_1000258_pt1 | contig 16859 bp, 12 predicted proteins | sample WorMetHEROISLAND_2_FD_70069 | JGI IMG/M metagenome (GOLD analysis project Ga0056124, IMG submission 70069) | Marine gutless worms symbiont microbial communities from Max Planck institute for Marine Microbiology, Germany - Olavius sp. 4 HERON ISLAND | ecosystem: Host-associated > Annelida >... | reverse complement strand
ATACCAGATCGATCAGCCTGTTTGTCTCATCGCCCATGGCTGAAACGACGACTGCGATCGCATGCCCTGCCTTTACTTCGCGTTCTATATGTTTGGCGACGTTGCGAATTTTGTCCAAATCGGCGACCGAAGTCCCCCCGAATTTCATCACAAGTCTTGCCATGTATTTTTTTCCGTTAGAAGCTGGTTCTTTTGATAGAGATTGACCCTGATGATTGCAAGCGCCATAATTCCCCGATTATGACTAGGATTGGCCAATCAACCATAGACCCTCTGGAAGCAAAAAAATTTGGGCAGCTTGCTGAGGACTGGTGGGATGAGCAAGGCCCCATGCGCAGCTTACATCAGATTAACCCGCTACGCATAGGCTATATTCGTAAGATGATCATGGCGCATTTCCCGAAAATCGCCGATCTTCATTTGCTGGACGCTGGTTGCGGAGCCGGAATCGCGTGTGAGCCTATGGCGCGCCTTGGGGCAGATGTAACAGGAATAGATGCAGCAAAAGAAAATATTACCGCTGCTGAGGCACATGCCGGTCTGATGGGTCTGGATATCGACTATCGCTGTATGGCGGTCGAGGAATTAGCCGAAGAACGACCCGAGTCCTTTGATGTCATCTTGTCACTGGAAGTCATGGAGCATGTTGCTAATCTTCCTGGCTATATCAAAGGACTGGAACGTTTGTTGAAGCCACAGGGTCTCCTAATCTTTTCCACGCCTATCCGGAATCTCTTGTCATGGTTGACGTTGATAGTCCTTGCGGAGCATGTCACGGGTTTGATCCCGAAGGGGACTCACGATTGGGATAAATTCCTGCGCAGGGAGGATCTGGAACCGTTGTTTTCAGCCCATGGGCTGATGCTTATTGACCTACGTGGCGTCCGTTTTTCAATTCTTAGCCGTGACTTTTGCATCAGCGACAATCTAAGAATCAATAAGACAGGGCCAGGAATCAATATGACAGGGCCGGATATCAATATGATCGGGACAGCCCGGACAAAGAGATAATTCTATTCGGCAGCCTGAGCATCTTCGGCCAGAGGATGCTCCAGCCTATCCAGCATTTCCTTCGGGCAGATTTGCCAAAACAGATTACGCGAATGATCCCAGTTCGTCAGGATGTCACTGGCCCATTTGCTACCTGTGGCATAGGCATGCGCACTGATCAGGTCGATTAGGCGATCTTCCCAGTATTTTGATTCCAGCCTCCTCCAAACGATACTCTCAGGATTGGCCTTGCTTTCAAACTGGCCTTTTCTATCGTAAACGAAGGCCATGCCTCCGGTCATCCCGGCGCCGAAGTTGCTTCCTACACGCCCCAAAATCACAGCGATCCCTCCGGTCATATATTCGCAACCGTTAGCGCCACAACCTTCGACAACCGTATCGGCTCCGGAATTGCGGACAGCGAAGCGCTCACCGGCTTGTCCGGCTGCAAAAAGTTGGCCTGCCGTTGCTCCATAGAGCACCGTATTGCCAATGATCGTATTATCCTGGGTCGCAAGCTTGGACGATGCCATAGGGCGAACGATAATGCATGCCCCGGACAATCCCTTGCCGACGTAATCATTGGCTTCTCCGAACACAACCAAGCGCATCCCCTGGACTGCAAAGGCCCCAAGCGACTGGCCGCAACTTCCGCGAAGGCGAATTGTAACATGATCGGGGGCAAGTCCGAACATGCCGTATTTTCTGGTCAGGTGGCTGGCGAAGCGCGTTCCGATTGATCGCATGGTATTGCGGGCAATATAGGTCAGTTGCATCTTTTCGCCTCGTTCGAAAACAGCTTGAGCATCCTTAAGCATTTGCGCGTCAAGACTATCTGGAACAGGGTTGCGATTGCCTTCGATGTTGAAGCGGCTTGCCTCTGGGGGGGCATCTACCTTTGCTAGCACCAGATTCAGATCTAGTTCATCCAGATGCTCCGCTCCGCGGGAGACCTGTTGCAGTAGATCCGTACGTCCAATGGCATCTTGCAAAGACCGGCATCCCAGACGTGCCAGAATTTCCCGAACTTCCTCTGCGATGAAGGTGAACAGGTTGATTACTTTTTCGGGTGTTCCCGTGAATTTTGCCCGTAGGGATTCGTCTTGTGTGCAGATTCCGACGGGGCATGTGTTAGAGTGGCATTGCCGTACTATCAGGCAGCCCATGACGATCAGGCTAAGCGATCCGATCCCGAATTCCTCTGCGCCCAGAATCGCTGCTATGACGATATCGCGTCCGGTTTTCAACCCCCCATCGGTCCGTAATAAAACGCGTTGGCGCAGGCCGTTCAGGGACAGCACCTGGTTCACCTCTGCGAGTCCAATCTCCCAGGGTGTTCCGGCATGGATGATCGAAGTCAAAGGTGCCGCTCCGGTCCCGCCGTTGTGACCTGATATCGTAATGACATCGGCATGCGCCTTGGCGACACCTGCAGCGATTGTCCCAATCCCGGCGGAAGAAACCAGCTTGACGCAAACCCTGGCTTTGGGGTTGATCTGCTTGAGATCGTAAATCAACTGCGCCAGATCCTCGATGGAATAGATGTCGTGGTGTGGCGGTGGCGAAATCAGACTCACTCCAGGTGTGGAATGGCGCAAGTGGGCGATGAGATCCGTGACTTTGAACCCCGGAAGCTGTCCGCCTTCGCCTGGCTTTGCCCCTTGGGCGACCTTGATTTCAATCTCTTCGCATGCGTTGAGATATTCCGCTGTTACGCCGAACCGGCCAGAGGCGATCTGTTTGATCGTCGAATTGGCGTTGTCGCCGTTGGGTCTGGGCTGATATCGTTCATTATCCTCTCCGCCTTCTCCTGAGACCGACTTCGCTCCTATTCGATTCATCGCAATCGCCAGCGTTTCATGCGCTTCCTTCGATAAGGCGCCCATGGACATACCAGGTGTTACAAACCGCTTCCGAATCTCTGTAATCGTTTCCACTTCGTCTATATTCACGGGCTCTTCAGCCCATTTGAATTCCAGAAGATCGCGCAAGGCGACCGTTTTCATCTTTTCAAGAGCCTGGGAAAATTTTTGATATTGAGAATAGCTGTCGTTTGTCACTGCGCTTTGCAGCAGACGGAGCAATTCTCCCTGAAAAGAATGGGTCTCGCCGCCTGCCCTATACCGATACAAAGACCCGATATGGAGTGTTTGTTTGTCGGTCTTCCAGGCGTCCTGATGGTGCTTTGTTGCATTATAGTGCAAAGACTTGATCCCCATACCGGAGATGCGGTTCGGCATTCCTGGGAAATAAGCATTGGTTAGCGATCGCGACAAACCGACAGCTTCAAAATTATAGCCACCGCGATACGAAGAGATTACGGCTATACCCATCTTGGACATGATTTTACGCAAGCCGTCCTCGATCGCCTTGCGTGCTCGTTCTATACACTCTTGGAGGCTTCGCGTCTCAAAAAGACCCTTAGCGTGCCGATCGACGATGCTGGCCTGTGATAGATAAGCATTTACCGTTGTTGCGCCCACTCCGATTAGGACAGCATAATAATGCGTATCCAGACATTCGCTGGCCCGGACGTTGATCGACGTAAAGCTGCGCAGCCCCTTATTGACCAGATGGCTGTGGACAGCGGCGGTTGAAAGAATTGCCTGAATGCTCATCCTTTCGGGGCCGACCATTTCATCGGTCAGGAAGATATGCCCTTTACCTGAGCGAACCGCTTGTTCGGCTTGCTCCTGGATCCTGGTCAGTGCTTCTTGTAGCCTTTCGTGATTATCATCGACTTCAAATGTACAATCGATCTCAGCCACGGCTTCCCCGAAATGAGATTTCAGGAAATGCCATTCACCATTTGTCAGGACCGGACTGTCGAGTACCAGAACTTCGACGGCAGCTTCTGGTCGTTCTAAGACGTTGGTGAAATTACCAAAGCGTGTCCGAAGCGACATCACCCTGGATTCCCGCAGGCTATCGATGGGCGGGTTGGTGACCTGGCTGAAATTCTGTTTGAAAAAATGGGAAAAGCTACGCGATTGATCAGACAAGACCGCAAGCGGCGTGTCATCCCCCATGGATCCGGTGGCCTCTTTAGCGGTGTCAACCATGGGCTGGAGAACCATTTCCAGATCTTCATGGGTGTAGCCAGCAGCGATTTGACGGCGACGAAGCTCCTGATCGTCATAGGAATGACCTTCCTCAAGCGGCGCTTCGGCCAGTTCGCTGATGCAAGGGACGGTTTTGAAACCTTCCACCCACTTGGAAAAAGGCTCACTCTTTGAGATCAGGTCCTTGATTTCAGGATCTAGATAAAGACATCCTTCATCAAGATCGATCGCCAGCATTTCTCCTGGACCCAAACGCCCTTTGCTCTTGATGTCATTTTGTGCAATGCGTGCCTGGCCAGCCTCAGATCCAATGATCAAAATGTCGTCGTCGGTCAGGCAGTAGCGCATTGGCCGCAAGGCGTTGCGGTCCATCCCGGCAACGACCCAGCGTCCATCGGTCATTGCGATCGCTGCAGGCCCGTCCCAAGGCTCCATTACAGCATTGAAATAAGTGTACATATCCTTATGCTGGTCGGGAATGTCCGAATGGGCGGCGGCTTCAGGAATCAACATCAGCTTCGCTGTTGGAGCATCACGCCCGGCGCGCACCAATGCTTCGGCAACCGAATCCAAAGCAGCGGTATCGGATGCTCCCGCTGGAATAATCGGCTTGATATCTTCACAGTCGCGACCGAAGTCCAGCCTTGTCATTTTTATTTCGTGAGACCGCATCCAGTTGACATTGCCCCTGATGGTGTTGATTTCACCATTGTGTGCCAGGACTCGAAACGGCTGAGACAGCCACCACTGGGGGAAGGTGTTAGTGGAATAACGCTGGTGAAAAATTGCGAACCGACTGATAAACCGCGGATCCTGGAGGTCCTGATAGAAAACGTCGATCTCCTGAGCCAGGAACAAGCCCTTGTAGATGATGGATCGGCACGACAAAGAGCAAATGTAAAACCCGCTAATTTGCGCTGCAATGATCCGCTTTTCAATCCGGCGACGGATATGATACAGGCGCTTCTCAAAGACAGCAGCTTCTTCATCGCCCGGGTTATGAATCATGATCTGTTCGATATCCGGGCGGGATTGTGCGGCCTTCACGCCGATCACCGAAGTGTCTATAGGAACCCTTCGCCAGCCATAGATTTCATAATTAAAGCCAATGATTTCACTTTCGATAATCTGCCTGCATAATTCCTGATCGGGAAGGCTCGTCCTGGGCAGGAAGACCATGCCGACGGCAATACTTCCCTCCTTGGGTTTGTGCCCGGTTCGTTCGATTTGTTCCAGGAAGAAATCCTTGGGAATCTCGATATGAATTCCAGCGCCGTCTCCTGTTTTGCCATCTGCATCAACCGCTCCGCGATGCCAGACTGACTTTAAAGCCGTAATCGCATGCTCAACCACAAGACGCTTGGCCCGACCTTGTGCATCGGCAACCAATCCTACGCCGCAGGATTCATGTTCAAATTGCGGATCGTACAGTCCTACCGGTTTTTGTAGAGGGTGTTGCCCGTTTTGGGCATTTTTGGATCTCTGCGAATCGCTCATTCAGTCCTCCTTACCAGAGGTTTTAAGCCCAGAGATTTTAAGTTTTGCGTCAATTTCCTCTGCAGCTTGCATGCCGTCCCTGATCGCCCATACAACTAGTGATGCACCCCGGGCAAAATCCCCTGCTGCAAAGACACCGTCCAGTGACGTCTCCAGGCAATCGGGCTTTAGAGAAGGGCGTCGCCTATCGCAGTTGAGGTCGGGAATGTTCCAAATATCGGGTAGGTCTTCAGGGATAAATCCAAGTGCAGCAATAACCATATCTGCTTTGCATGTGAAGTCTACGCCCGGTTTTTCCTTGATCATGCGTCGTCCCGTCTCGTCGTAATTGGCCAAGCGGTATTCCTGAAAGGTGACGTTTATCTTCTGGCCCTTTTTGGCTAGGTTCACCGGAGCCGCCAGCCAGAGGAACTCAGCACCTTCCTCTTCGGCATGCGCTACCTCGTTGGCAGATCCGGGCATATTGGAACGGTCGCGACGATAGACGCAGCGCACTGAATTCGCACCCTGGCGCAAAGCCGTGCGGACACAATCCATGGCTGTATCTCCCCCACCGATCACCAGAACATCCCGTCCGGAAGCATCCAGTCGGGCCTTGTCCTTTTTCGGAAGGCTGTCACCAAGATGGCAACGATCGGAAGCAGTCAGGTAATCCATGGCATCCAGGGCTAGCTCCGCCCCATTCATGTCCCCCAATCGTCTGGCTTCCCGGGCACCGACGCATAGCAGAATCGCATCATGCTTTTGCCGCAACTCTTCATAGGGCAGATCTTCTCCAACCGTGCAATTCAGGTGAAAGACGATTCCGGCCTTTTCCAGTCGTTCAATCCTTCGCGAGACGATTGCCTTGTCCAGCTTGAAATTAGGGATCCCGTAGATCAGTAACCCACCGGCTCGATCCGATTTTTCATAGACTGTCACCCGATAACCGATCTGACACAGCTTTTCGGCTGCTGCCAGGCCGGCTGGGCCGGACCCGACGATTCCCACCGACTGATCCAAATCCTGCACCGGCTGAATAGGGGCAACCCAGCCTTTCTCCCAGGCCGTATCGGATAAATATTTTTCGATAGAGCCGATCGTGACAGCGCTGAAATTCTTATGGACAACACAATTGCCTTCGCATAGGCGGTCCTGCGGGCAGATTCGGCCACATATTTCCGGCAACGGGTTAGTCATGGCAGACATGTCATAAGCTTCACGAAGCCGGCCCTGAGCTGTCAGTTTCAACCAGTCAGGGATATTATTGTGCAGCGGGCAGTGAATCTGGCAAAAGGGAATGCCGCATTGCGAACAACGCAGCGCCTGCTCCTGGGCTTTTTTTTCACCATATCCCCGGTAGATTTCTGCAAAATCCTGGCGTCGTGTTTCTGCATTGCGCTTGGTTGGGTATTTTTGTTTAATCTTGTGAAACTGAAGCATAACATTCTGAGTGTAATATTACTTAGGGAGCATTAGGCAATAGGGGATTTTACCTTGCTTGGAAAGGAGAATCCCATATATAGGTAAGCATTAGTTACCTTTATGTGCCCTAAAGCCTGAGCCTGAAAGGTTTTTTCAATAGAAATTATGTTAAAACAGGATAGAAGGTTCCGATTAGGACCTTTTCTTAAGCATTGGTACAATATTTCTCTTTTAATTTTGAAAAGATTAAAGACTGATTTGCCCCAATCCGGCACTGTGAGCATAAAAATAGATGTTCATTAAAAGTTTTGTTAATTACTTGGTAAAGGAAAATGGGTAAATTCCATTATTTGAGAAAATCAAAATCCGGTATACGAATGAAGTATTCAGTCACGACTAGGATAGTTGCATGAAAGTTCAGTCCAAGCCAGCGCAGGACGTGCGTACTGCTAAAGTTCATACCAAAAAAGCAAAAAAAGCGTCTGCTACCCAGGCAGTCAGCAAGACGGTGGTTTCCGAAATAAGCGAAGATCCTCTGTCGGGTAGGTATGGGCTGACGGCAAGTGAAATAACACCCCGGGTGCGTTCGGCGTTGTTGACCCTTGTCAATGAGGTAGAGGATTTGCGTCGCGAACTTGAAGTAACCCAAAATCGTCTTCTTGAACTTGAGCAGTTGGCCGACAATGATACGCTTTTGCCTATTCCCAACAGAAGAGCTTTCGTTCGCGAATTGTCTCGGGTCATCAGCTATGCCGAACGTTACGGCGTGCCAGCTTCCCTCTTGTTTTTCGATGTCAACAATTTAAAGACGGTTAACGATACCTATGGGCACAAGGCAGGCGATGCCACTTTGATCCATGTTGCTCAGACCTTGCAGGATAATATTCGTAATTCCGATATAGTCGGTCGGCTTGGTGGGGATGAATTCGGTGTAATCTTGACGCACGCCAATGATCAACAGGCTGCGGCTAAAGCACGGTTTCTATCAGAATGCATTTCTTCAGAGTCGATCTCATTCGACAATAATGAGATCGTGGCGTCTGCGTCTGTTGGAAGCTATACATTCAGCCCCGGAGAGACGACAGTGGATATCCTGGCCAAGGCTGACGAGATGATGTACGCGAATAAAAAAGCCTTTCGCGCTCGCCAAGCTGAAGTTAGCGAGGCAATATTTCCCAATGCACAGTAAGGACGGGAAAAAGGCTTCTTCGGGTATGGCGTTAACCCATTATCATTGAAATAATTGTGGATTTTTTGCCTATTTTGCAGTATAGCTGCACATATGCAATCAGACACACTTTCTGCTTAAAGCTAGCTTTCCAGCGGGCGCGAGTGTGAATTTATAAAGACAAACAGGGAATATAATATGGCATCCGAGAAGAAGCTCGCTTTTGCGGTAGGCGATTATGTCGTCTATCCTAAGCACGGAGTCGGTCGCGTAACAGAATTTCAGCTCTCCGACATCGCAGGCGTACCACTGGAATATTATGTTATCCAGTTTGACAAGGAACGCATGACCTTGCGCGTTCCTAAAAACAAGGTTGTCTCGGCCGGTATGCGGAAGCTGTCTAGCCATGCGACCTTGAAGGAGGCGTTGACGACCTTGAAGGGCAAGCCAAGAATCAAGCGTACGATGTGGTCCCGACGTGCCCAGGAGTATGAAACCAAAATCAACTCCGGTGATCTGGTTTCGATCGCAGAGGTTGTGCGCGACTTGCACCGCAAAGAAGATCAGCCGGAACAATCCTATTCAGAACGTCAGATCTACGAAGCGGCCATCGGTCGCCTATCACGGGAATTGGCCGCTATGGAAGAGATCGACGAAGAATCGGCTCAGTATAAAATTGAAACAGCGCTGAAGGTTGAGTAGGAGCGCCTGCGGCCAATTCTAATTGACTTGATAATTCGGGGATTCGCGGGTGATGCTGACCCCGTGAACATGGCTTTCGCGTAAACCGGCATTGCTGATCTGGATGAATTTCGCATTCTTTTGCATGTCAGCAATCGTCGGAGACCCCGTATAGCCCATGGCGGCCTTCAGCCCACCTACCAACTGTGTGATGACATTGCTGACCGGACCCTTATAGGGAACCCGTCCCTCGACTCCTTCCGGGACAAGTTTATGACTGTCCTGGACATCCTGCTGGAAATAGCGGTCGGCTGATCCACGCACCATGGCACCCACCGAACCCATTCCACGATAGGTTTTGTACGATCGCCCTTGATATATGAATGTCTCTCCGGGGCTTTCGTCGCTTCCGGCAAGCAAGGACCCCACCATTACCGCTGATCCTCCTGCAGCGAGCGCCTTTGCAATGTCTCCTGACGTTCGCAGCCCTCCGTCGGCTATGATGGGAATGCCAGCATCGCGTGCGGCGCGAGCACAATCCATAATAGCAGTCAGCTGGGGAACGCCGACCCCTGCTACAATGCGCGTCGTGCAGATCGATCCAGGACCGATCCCCACTTTTATCCCGTCAGCGCCAGCGTCAATCAAGGCTTTAGCTCCGGATTCCGTGGCCACATTACCAGCAATAATTTGGCTATCGGGCGCTTCTTTCTTTATTTGCTTTATGACATCAATGACCTTGACCGAATGGCCGTGTGCGGTATCCACAGCCAGAAGATCGCATTCGGCCTCAATCAGTGCCATAGCGCGTTCAAACCCTAAATCACCGACGGTGGTTGCTGCCGCTACACGCAAGCGTCCGGCTGAATCTTTGGTTGCTTCCGGGTAAGCCACGGTGCGCTCAATATCCTTGACGGTGATCAGACCGATGCAGCAATAATCCTCATCAACGACTAACAGCTTTTCGATCCTTCGCTGATGCAGCAATCGGCGTGCATCTTCCTGACTTACGCCGGGCTGTACCGTCACCAAATTTTTGCTGGTCATCAATTCCCGGATTGGCTGGTCGGGATCTTCGGCAAATCGGACGTCGCGGTGAGTAAGAATACCGACAAGGCGAGCCTTGCCATTTTGTTCGGGCTTGGCCGATGTAATGGGAATACCGGAGATGGATTCGCTCTTCATCAACGCTTGCGCGTCTCGAAGTGTCTGATTCTCCTGCAGGGTAAAGGGATTAACGACCATCCCGGCTTCAAACCGCTTGACCTGACGAACGGCCAGAACCTGCTCTTCTACCGTCATGTTTCGGTGCAGAACACCAATCCCCCCAAGCTGGGCCATGGCAATTGCCATATGTGCTTCGGTTACGCTGTCCATGGCTGAAGACAGGATCGGAATCTGCAATCCGATCTGACGCGTAATCCATGTTGCGCTACTGGTAGCACTAGGCATGATTTCGGACTTGGCCGGGATCAGTAAAACGTCATCAAATGTAAGACCAGTTCTGACGCTCATAGGCCTCTTTCATGCACGCGTTTAGTTTAAGACAAGATCAGGATTAGCATGAAAGAATAACAAAATGAAAGGCTAATTGTTGTTCGTACCATCCTTTGGGTTCGTTTGAGCTTTGCTTGCCTCGGTAAGATCTGTAGAGGTCGGTTGTGGCATATTTTTTCGGTTTCGGTGTTTTTCAATTTGCTTGCTGAGTATCTTTAGCCGACGATCGCGCTTGGCATAATCATAGGCGGAAAAGCCCTGAAGCGAATCGCGCTTATCTGGGTCTGCTCCGGCTTTAAGCAACAGCCGAGCGACGCGGCTGTTACGATTGTGTACAGCCTTGATCAACGCCGTCTCTCCTGCGTGATTGGTTGCATTAACATCCGCACCCAAATCTTTCAAAAGCTTGATCGCGTCGACATAGTTCATCATCACTGCAACCATCAAAGGCGAGTTCCCGGCGGCATCTCCGTCATCAATCCGTGCGCCCTTTCCAACTAAAAACCGCACCCATAATAGATCGCGGTCACGCAGAACATTGATCAACATGGTGTCGCCTTTGCCCATTTTATCCCGAACGTTGATCAGCTCTGATCCTCCGGGTGAGTTTAAGATGTCCACCACTTTGGGGCCATTACGGTTTTTTACGGCTTTGTGGAGTTCATAAGATTGCGAGAGTTGTGCCCATAGCGCATTTGACGATTGCAACAAAAAAAGTGCAAGCAATGCGACTATTCCAAATATCTTATGTCTACAGACGAATGCCATATTCCCTCCAGCATAATTTTAAAGCAACATTAAAGCAGACAGGTCCTTGCAGCATCCTTCTTGTCCATGATAGGGCTACTGGCTCATGGATTAGAAAATCTGGATCGTTCAGCTCGGAGACCACAGCCTATGTTTAGCATAAAGCATCATTATAAGAAAGTTTTAATGCTTATGTTTGTTATCGTCATGATTGGTGTAATTGCGATCATAGCGATCTGGCAAATAGGGGAAGACCGTCGGCCGGGTCATAAAGTTCTCACCCAGACGGTTATCGGTGGCCCCTTCTCTCTGGTCGATCATAACGACCGCCCAGTGAATGAAAAAAGCTGGCCTGGCAAGATCCTGGCTATATATTTTGGATATACCTATTGTCCCGATGTCTGTCCGCTGCATTTGGCGTCGCTGGCAACCGCGTTGAAAAAACTTGAAAAAACAAACCCGGATCTGGCTGTAAGGATCCAGCCGATCCTGATATCCGTTGATCCGAAGCGCGATAAACCGGATGCCCTTAAAATCTATGTGCAAAATTTTGATATGAACCTGATCGGTTTGACTGGAAGCGCAACCCAGATCAAGGGTGCAAAAAATTCCTTTCGAGTCTTTTCTGCTATCGACCGGGATAAGGAAGGCAATCCGATTGGAGGGCATGACGGTTATACTATCAGCCATACGACAGCGATCTATCTCCTGAACGAGCAGGGAGATTATGTGAACTTTATCTCCGGGAACAGTAAGCCCGAAGAAATGGTCAAACGAATCCTGAATTCCTTTGATTGAGTAATGGTGATTGAGCAATGACGGATCGTCCTGTAATTCCTTCGGGGTGGGTTTTGGTCGACAAGTCTGTAGGGATCACTTCTGCTCAGGTCGTCAGGAATCTCAAACGCATTTTAAACCTTCCCCGTTCGGTCCGTATCGGCCATGGTGGAACGCTTGACCCCTTTGCATCCGGGCTTCTGCCGGTGGCCGTAGGGGAGGCCTGCAAGGTGGTCTCTTACGTATTGGCTGGAGATAAGGGATATGATTTCACTTTGCGATTTGGAGAAAAACGATCAAGTGGTGATCCGGAAGGCATGGTGGTTGCAACCTGCGATAGGATTCCAAAGGAAGAAGCGATCATTGAGACCCTGCCGCAGTTTACAGGACGGATAGAACAAACTCCCCCGGCGCGATCCGCAATCAAGATCGGGGGCAAGCGTGCTTATACTTATGCCCGAGAAGGCAAATCTGTTACCATTCCAAAACGAGAAGTGGTTATTCACCGGCTTGATTTTCTAGGGATGGAAGGTCGGGACGCCCGATTTTCGGTACGCTGCTCCAAAGGAAGCTATATTCGCAGCCTTGGCGAGGATATCGCCGAAGCAATTGGCAGTCTTGGTTATTTGAATACCCTGCGCCGCATCTTTGCAGAACCCTTTCACATTGAGGATTCGATTTCGCTGGACAAATGCAAACAGCTTATGCAAGATCAAACATTAGGGGAATTTCTTTTGCCCTTTAAGGCAGGACTGGCCGACATCCCGGTTTTGCCCATATCCTCAAGGCAGAGCGCGGCTCTTCAGAGGGGTCAGCGACTAACAGGACTTCTACAGAGCCCTGACGTCCATTTGGCTACATGCGCTGATATCCCTATTGCCCTGGTGGCACAGGACCTAGCTACGGGAGCCATGCGGATATTGCGGAATTTTAATCTGTGGAAAGGAGTAGATGATGTCGATTAGCGTAAAGCGCAAAGCAGAAATTATTAAGGATAACGCAAGGTCCGACGATGACACCGGATCACCAGAAGTGCAAGTCGCTATCCTGACCGAACGAATCACTAACCTGACCGAACATTTCAAGACTCATGCCAAGGATAATCATTCGCGCCGGGGCCTTATTATACTCGTCAGCCGACGACGACGCTTGTTGAATTATCTAAAGCGTATCGATAACGCGCGATACGCCGGCCTTATTGCTAAGCTTGGTCTTCGGAAATAAGCAAAAAACCATCCACATAGAGCGCCTGATCCTTGCGAAATAATCGCTCCTGAGCTGAAAGAATATAATGTTTACCATACACAAAAGAGAATTAACTTGGGGTGGTCGTACGCTAACCCTGGAGACTGGACGAATCGCACGCCAGGCCGATGGAGCTGTGCTAGTAACATACGGGGAGAGTGCTGTCTTATGCACAGCCGTTGCTGCCCGGGATATTAAGGAAGGTCAGGACTTTTTCCCACTGACTGTTCATTACCAGGAGAAATATTTTGCAGCTGGACGAATCCCGGGCGGATTTTTCAAGCGCGAAGGACGCCCGACTGAGAAAGAAACCCTGGTATCGCGCCTGATCGACCGCCCGATCCGGCCACTGTTTCCTGAAGGTTTCCTCAATGAGACCCTTGTGATCTGTCAGGCGATCTCCTACGACGGCGAAAATGATCCCGATATTTTAGCGATGATCGGAGCATCAGCGGCTTTGACCATTTCCGGCATTCCTTTCATGGGTCCGATAGCTGGAGCCAAGGTCGGTTACCACGATGGGAGCTATATTCTCAATCCGAAGCGCGAACAACTGGAAGATAGCGAATTGGATCTGGTCGTTGCTGGAACATCTGATGCTGTATTGATGGTCGAATCGGAAGCAAAGGAGTTATCGGAGGATATCATGCTGGGTGCGGTCATGTTCGGGCGAAATGAATCGCAGTGCGTGATTGATGCGATCATATCCCTGGCCGAGGAATGCGCTAAGGAGCCTTGGGCCCTGCCGGAGGCACCAGATACGACGGAATCTATGGCGGCCTTGCGGCAAATAGTGGAGAGCGATCTACGCGAGGCCTATCGCGAGACCGGGAAGCAGGCTCGGGTCTCTTTGATTAATGCTGCCCGGGAAAAAGCACATGAAGCTCTGGACGAAGAGCATGGCGAACAAATAGTCTCCAAGCTTCTCAAGACATTGGAGAAAGATATCGTCCGCAGTGCCATTTTGAAAGACGGAAAGCGCATAGACGGTCGTGACACAAAAACCGTTCGTCCCATCGATTGTCAGGTTGGAATCTTGCCAAGGGCCCACGGTTCGGCTCTGTTCACCCGTGGCGAGACCCAGGCCCTGGTTACGCTGACCCTTGGTACCGGAGATGACGAGCAAATGATCGATAGCCTTGACGGCTTGTACTATTCCAATTTTATGTTGCATTATAATTTCCCCCCCTATTCGGTAGGCGAGGTCGGGCGCTTTGGCGGCCACGGGCGACGTGAAGTCGGTCACGGAAAGCTGGCATGGCGGGCTATCCACCCGCTGCTTCCGACGAAGGAGGAATTTCCCTATACCCTACGGCTTGTTTCGGACATTACCGAATCCAACGGTTCATCCTCCATGGCCAGCGTTTGCGGAGCATCGCTTGCTCTGATGGATGCCGGAGTTGCGATCAAGCGTCCAGTCAGCGGAATCGCTATGGGCCTGATTTTGGAGGGAAGCGATTATGCGGTGATCTCAGATATTTTAGGTGACGAAGACCATCTGGGAGATATGGATTTTAAAGTCGCTGGGACCAGCTCCGGGATCACATCGCTTCAGATGGACATCAAGATTACCGGAATCACCGAAGAAATCATGCGCCAGGCGCTCCACCAGGCGAATGAAGGCCGAACGTATATCTTGGACGCGATGGAAGAAGCCCTGGGGTCTGCCCGTCAAGACATTAGTGAGCATGCTCCGCGTATTGAGACGATCAAGATCCCCAAAGATAAGATCCGTGAAGTTATCGGTACCGGCGGGAAGATCATCCGCGAGATCATCGAAGAGACGCAGGCCAAGATCGATATCGACGACGATGGGACGGTAAAGGTCGCATCTAGCGATGTCAATTCGATCAAGGCTGCAATCGACCGGATCAATGGAATCGTTGCTGAGCCGGAAGTTGGCGTCATTTATGACGGCAAGGTTGTCTCGGTGGTTGAATTTGGCGCCTTTGTCAATTTCCTTGGCGCTCGAGATGGCTTGGTCCACATTTCTGAATTGAGACCGGAACGTGTCGCAAAAGCATCGGATATTGTCAGCGAAGGGGATATGGTCAAGGTCAAGGTCTTGGGAATAGACGATCGCGGCAAGGTCCGCCTGTCGATGCGGCTGGTCAATCAGGAAACAGGGGAAGAAATCCCCGATGATCGTCCACCACAGCAACCTCGGGAAGGTCGCGGGCCGGGGCCGGATGGCGGGCGAAGAAGGCGCCGCGAAGGTAGCGGCAGGCGGTCCTCCTGAGACAGTCGGCGATGAGAGGCCAAGTCCCCTGAACCATTATATCAGGATATAAGATCTGTCGTTGACTTGCGGATACGGACACTGCAAAATTGTTTCTTCTATGCCTGTGACACTACTCCAATTTGAAAAATCGCTAAGCGAGTTGGAGACTCGGCTGGACACACTGTGCAACCCTGAAGAGGGCCATATTCCCGCAGTTGTGCTTGATGAAATCCAGCAGCTTGAACAAGAACGTGATGAAAAGTTGCGTGCGCTTTACGCCGATCTTACACCCTGGCAGAAGACCCAGGTCTCCAGACATCCTGAGCGTCCGCGCTTTGGCGATTTGGCCCATAGGCTTCTTGACGATTATCTGACTTTGGATGGGGATCGGAAATACGCAAATGACCTGGCTGTGATAGGAGGAATAGGGCGGTTCCGGGGTCGCTCAATCATCCTGATCGGTCATGAGAAGGGCAAGGATACCGAGGGCAGGATTCGTCATAATTTCGGTATGGGCAAACCCGAAGGTTATCGCAAGGCAGCTCGCCTGATGGACATGGCGGATCGTTTCCAGCTTCCTGTGGTCACATTGATTGATACGCCTGGGGCTTTCCCAGGCATCGAGGCTGAGGAGCGAGGTCAGGCCGAAGCCGTTGCCAGGGCAACCGAAGCTTGTCTGGCGCTTCGTGTTCCAATGATATCGGTGATCGTCGGGGAAGGCGGATCGGGAGGGGCAATATCGATCGCTTCGGGTAATCAGGTCTTCATGCTGGAACATGCGATATATTCGGTAATATCTCCAGAGGGCTGTGCATCAATTTTGTGGCGAACTGCGTCCAAGGCCGCCGACGCAGCTGCTGCTATGAGATTAACGGCGCAGGATTTATCTGATCTCGGTATAATCGAGGGGATTATTCCGGAACCTCTGGGCGGGGCGCATCGTGATCCAAAATTGATGATCGATCGAATCGGCGATACGCTTGAGACGGCGCTTGAGGGTTATGACGGGATGAGTGCCGAAGACATACACAAGCAAAGAAACGATAAGTACCTGAAAATTGGGATGAATTAGGGTATATCTTACTTGGGTTGCTTATCTCAAAATTGCCATATTTCCCCGATACACTGATCGCTTGGCAATATTTCACCTTGGAGGGGGTATGATTCAACGCGGATTTTGGAAAAAGGCCCATTATTTAAATAAAATGAGCTTTTCGGAACTCGTTGTTGCTTACTTTCAGCATTATACAATACAAGTCTATCTGATTGGATCGGCGTTGCTTCTTTTCTGGGCGTTTAGCCAGGGGGGTGACCCTATCCGCTTTATACTGTCGGCAGGTCTGGTAGTTCTGGTTTATCCCCTAGCCTGGTATTTGCTGCATCGCTTTGTCTTGCATGGGCAATGGTTGTTTAAAAGCCGCTTTACAGCCAAACTTTGGAAACGGATCCATTTTGATCATCACCAAAACCCTCATCATCTCGAAGTGCTGTTCGGGGCGTTGTACACGACATTACCAACGATCGCTATTATCTCCATTCCGATCGGGTTTGTTCTCGGAGGGCCCGCTGT
>Ga0056124_1000255_pt1 | contig 17091 bp, 8 predicted proteins | sample WorMetHEROISLAND_2_FD_70069 | JGI IMG/M metagenome (GOLD analysis project Ga0056124, IMG submission 70069) | Marine gutless worms symbiont microbial communities from Max Planck institute for Marine Microbiology, Germany - Olavius sp. 4 HERON ISLAND | ecosystem: Host-associated > Annelida >... | reverse complement strand
GTTCCAGGGAACGAAGGTTCCCGGGAACGAAAGTTCCAGGGAACGAAAGTTCCACCTATGGAACTTTCGTTCCTGGGAACTTAACGAAAGTTCCTTGGTACGAAAGTTCCAGTTACCCGTAATCGCACGTAAATCATCGATGAGTGATTAATTTCATGTGACCTTTGTTAAATCTGACGTGGTCTGTCCAGTAATGCACTTGTCTTTGCACGGGTTCACAGGCAGTTATATATCAACGATGTGCAAGTTATATAATAGTAATGTTAAATGCCAATTTCCCAATGTAGGCCTATTCTTAAAAGTTATCCATATTTTTAAATACATCTAGGGCATACCTCAAGGCCAGTGTAATATAATCATGCACGTAAAACTAGCTGCATGCAAATGTTTAGAATGATGGTGTGAGCAAATTGCAAAGACACGTTATATTAAGCACACAAAATTTCAAAACACAGATAAATTTTATCGGATTTGCGTTATAAAAAAACTTGAAATGTATGTATGCACATGTAAAATAATAGCACATACAGTAGCTAAGCAGATCTAAGATAAAAATTTAACATTGCGTAGGAAAGTATCCATGGGAATCCATCTGGTTAATAAAATTATAATTTTCAGCAATTTTGTTCGCCTGTCTGAAATCATTTTGTTGACTTTTTTCTACACATATGTGTATTAAATACCGTAACGAATACTAATTCAGCCACCTTACTGAAATAATCCACACAGAAGCAACTTTATTTCGCAAAAACTACATTAATCGTCTGTGCAAAACTTGGACAGCTGTAAGTGACAGTCGATCAGTGGTCGCTGATGCGCATTTACTACTTCGGATTGAACTGCTTAAAAATCTTTTCTTCTGTATGATACAGTGAAGCTATGTTCCAAACTGTGTGAAGATCGGTCCATAAATAATGCCACAATCTTGTCCACAGATGCCGAATTGATGGATGGACGAGAGGATGTTTAATGATTTTGTATCCAATGCTATGCATTGCATCGGACAGACAACGACTGATGTTCACTAACACTATTCCCTAATAACATGGTTAAGATGTGTACTGTATTGCTATAATAGGTTTGTAATGCACTGTTCATAAATGTTAGTGTTTTGTTGTTGCATGCAGATGAGATTGTGCCATCTGAGAATGGCATGAGCAGTGCTACAGCGGTCGTCACTGACGTTGATGACTATGACGCTTACAACATCACCATAGATAAAATGGCATTGTCTGCAGATGATTCAGTGCACGTTGATGGGTGCGTACCATTTGAGAAGCTTCCAGCACACGTGTACAATTATTTGACCAATTTTGTTCACTTCTTGTCCCAGCTCATCCCATTTAAACAATTCAGTTTGCCAGGCCCGGTCTGTTGATTTTTTTTGCCAGTCTAACTTGTTGCTAACTTTTCAGCTGCTGGATTTCCATTGCCATTTTCCAACAAGAAATTTAGAGCTAATGCTTGTGAGATGCACGGCAGCATCAGTTTAATTTCATACGCAGCTTGTCTTGGCCCACCTATCCAGTAATTTCAGTGAAAATTTACTCTTTAAATCTGTATTGCAACCTGAAATCGTGAAAAATTTACTAAAAAAACTTGCTGTTTCGGGATCTCAAGGTCGTTCAAGGTCATTGCTGTTGGTACCTCCGGAAAGGTGCTTGTTATGAGACTCTACGCTATATCATGTACGGTGAAAACCCGGAGTCTTTGTCTCACCTGGACTCATCGGTAATGGGTCGTGACAGACTCCAAGATGCCGGATGGATGGACAGAATTATGATAGGCAGTACGGTACGTGCTTAGCACTGCGGTGTAATAATGAGAGTTACAGACCACACTGTCGTGGAATGAACTAATGTCAAACTGATCAGGCAGCGAACAATGGATGTCACCTTGGATTGAGCTTTTTGAGGGCCCACATCCATAAAATTTGTGGGACCAAAAACATTAAAAATTCGGTGCGATTTTGGACGACGTTAGGAGACTTCAATCGCAAATATCTTTGCAACAGATCAAGATATCGACACTTGGGAAACGGTGTTATCAGCTACAGTTTCTCCCATGTTTGGCGAAAAAAACGGTAAACTTTGTTCCACTAGGAAAAAAGTTTAGGCATCTAATTTTTATTTATCCAAAATCAATATTGCGTACGGTGTATGCTAACGCCATATGTACAGCATTTGCCATTTGGGTGCATGTTGTTGCCATGACAAGAGTAATTTCAGCCCCCCCTAAATCGTCTGCAGATATGGGTATAGGGCGCCAGGTGGTCTCATGCTGGGCTCTGCCGGAAATTTCTAGTTTGGATGTAATTTAGTTCAAAATAACTGACGAGAAGTTAGACTGCAATTTTGGATCTGTGTGAGCTAGTGACAAAATTACATTACTGGAGATGGCCGAGTTCTTTTGAAGGATGATAGTGAAGCTGGTGGTAAAGTAATTCTAAAATGTGTCAGAACTGTAAACTATCCAGAGTACCAGGACAACAGCTTCATAGAGCTGCAGCAGATGGACATTTTCTGGTCGCTGGCTGCGGAGAGTGTGAACTTATGTAGAGTCAGTTATCAGCGTTGTAATTTAATGTTGAGATGATACGTTGTAATTGGAATATGGTCAATCTTTGTGTCTGTGTAACTGTGTAGGTCAGCTCTGATGAAACGTACTTCTCGCAGTAGTCGAGATCGTGAGAGGAAGGATCGTATCAAGTTTGACCTTGACGAGATACGAAACTTGCTGCCAAAGTGTGGCACCGACAAGAAAATGGTCACTATAGCTTATTGATTTCCATTAACCACACTTAATTACTAGCTATAGGGACACTTTATGAGGGATGTTAAGTAGTGACGAATTTTTGTGGGTAATAATATTGTGGTATATTTTTAATTTGAATTTGAAATTCACATTATACAACAGTATGTTAGTGTTTTCTTTTCTGTTTGTTCAGACAGTGCATCTTATAACATGATGTTGTAGAAGTGTTTATTATTTGATAACATACAGTTACTAATACTACTACTACTACTACACCACAACTGCCATTTTGCACATAAAGTGTGCATGAATAGGGACAGAAACATGCAGATTATTGACATGACACAAAACTAAATTTAATGTGGTTAGATCTTAACGATGGACTACTTTTCTACTTGAATAGTTACAATTTTTACTTCTGCTTAAGTAGTTATTTTGGGCTACTTCTACTTGAGTAGATTTTTGGGTGACTACTTCTGCTTTTGCTCAAGTAGAGGCTACTTCATCCATCATTGCCCAAAATTAGTGATAATCCTCGTGGCGATAAATAATAGTAAGTTTGATATTTCGTTTGAAATCCATGAACTACAAGCTGAATTAGGTGTGTTTAAATAATTGTAAGTTTGATATTTCGTTGAAATCCATGAACTACAAACTGAATTAGGTGTGTTTGAAGCGAGGGTTATCGCTAATTTTGAACATAGCTTGGAAGTAGACCCGCAGTTGGCAACAAATCGGTGGTGCGTATGTTAACAGCCGATGCATGAGACGCTGCAGCATGCGTTGGAGTTCATCAGGACTCTGATGTATCAGAATAAGTTTCTCGGTGGAGATGGGTGTGGTGAAGTTCAGCCCACCTCTGAGATAGATGGTTGGTGATACAATCATGCATTTTATTGATACTAGTGATAGTTGATTTTTTGATTGATTGACTGATTGATATGTTTAGATCTATATTGGTATCGGGGTACTGCCTAATATTCGCCATTGTTAAAGGTTAAAGGTCATGTATAGCTCCTTATGGGAGACCCATCACAGAGCTACGGAGCGTCACCTGCCGTGTGGGATCACACAGTGTTACCTGCCACTCGACACAAGTGAACGTCCCCCTACCTCCCTGCCTTAACCCCAGCCAAGCAGCCAGTACTCAATTTTACCTACTAAGGAGGGATGGTAGGCTGAGTTGACCTCGGTGTTAGTTATATGCCGAGGTGGTTTAGATGTCTACAAACAGTAGTAACGACTTGATAGCAACAGGAGCGGGAGTTGAACCCATGACCTCTCAATCGTGAGTCTAATGACCTACTTGTTACGCCACCAAGCCTCCTGTGTACTGTTGGGTGCTGGATGATATTTTTATTGTTTTTAATATTTTTCACAAAGTAACTGGTGATATTATGTGCTGACTATATGACTATTCCTGTTACCAAAATTTGTTGATATTCAACTGGAATTGTTGGAGTTATTTGAAAGTGAAACAGCTGTCCGATTTTCTAATGATTTTCTAATATAATATTTTTTATATTGTTTGTGATGGCTTAGTGACTTGTTGTCTTGTTGTTCTTGCCTGCGGGGTTTATGGTGGGGGCGGTGGTTTGTTTGTGACCTGTTGCTAGACCAGTGCTTCACTCCATTGGAGATCTCTCTTGAGGCCTACAAAGGCCTCAAAGAGAATTTTTCTCTCTTGAGGCTTGCAAAGGCTCCTAAGAGATTTTAAATATTGCATTGGGCCAATCATGTAAGGCCTCAGCGCTGGGCTAAAAATCCTCCTGGCAGGAAAGGAAGAAAGAAGAAAGATGTCTAGACTGTGGTGTGTATTTGTCAGTTCATTATGGCGTGTGCTGATGTTACAGTTGAAGAAATCTCACGGTTGAAAAGGGAAAGTGAACAGTTGAAGAGTGAAAACATGCGTTTCCGGAGCATTATCGACAATGCTGGTTTGTAGATTTCGACATGTGTTACTTGCATGATTTTTTTTCCCATGAAAACGACTCATGAGCTTGTCATTTTGCTTAGCTAATACATGTCAGAATGTGATTTAGAAACAAATGATGAACCGCATGCAAGATTTTATTTTCGATAAATTTTGTCAAAAATTGCTGTCCAAGTTTTGGTGTGAGGTTGGTGCGTAAAACAGTATTAGATGTATTGTCGGGTGCTTTTAAAGTTATAATATATCAGTATTTTGTTAGTGTAGTGGGGCTGCTGAGTAAGTAATTTTGAAGATGAGTTAATCAGAGATTTAACTTGTAGTTTATGATGCACCAGATACAGGCACATTCAAGTGACAGTTGCTGCAGAACATTGCCCTGGAAATTTATTGGCAGTAAAATGTTGAAATTTGGAGTAATGCAGAACCTGGAATTAGCAGCATATAAAGCATATGTGAGCAACAAACATTTTGCGTTGGTGATAGTGCTGCTAGTTTTGACTGCCCTTTCTGAGCACAAAGATGTAGCCATAGAAGATGAATTCATGCTGAATTTTTGCTGATATAAAAGTTATTTCTTGGTCAGTGTGTGAAATTTTTCGAGCTTAGTTTTTTCCGTTGTGCACAATTTCCTTGCGTTTCATACATTACAGCCTATCTGTTATATGACGGACAAAGGTTGTGACATGGTCTAGTGTGAGGTCCATTTAGTACCTGGGTGGGTGACTGTCTTTGGATAGATAAACCATCTTGGTATATAACCAGCCACTGAGGTCAACTGAGCCTTTCATCTGTGAATCTGTCTGTAAATCGAGTACTGGACTGCCTGGCTGGGGTTATGTTGGGTGGGGCATGTTTACCTGTGTCACGTGGCAGGTGATGTTCTGTAGCCCTGAGATCAGTTTCATATGAAGAGCTATCATCAGGTGCATGCCCCGGACTGGAGCGTTGCCATTTCCACGAGTTGATTCCAACATCTTTGATCTCGGGCATGTCGCCACACTGAGATCAGTCCATGGTTGAGCGGCTGAAGGTCGGCTTCCACGGTCCGTAGCCAGGTGTGATGTGGACGTCCTGGGCGGCACTTCCAATCCTTGGGGACCCTGTGGATTGACATTTTATAGGGCTCTGGTTAAGTCGTGTCAGTCACCCGTCCTTGCTGAGCTGTTAATCTTTTGACTGTTGAAGACGTGGACATTGGGTGGATGATTGTTTGTAGGCATCCCGCCGCACATTGACCCCGCGGAGCTGGTGGTGACGTGGCGCCTGCGTACGCATGCTGACATGTTCAGCAGTAGTGACAGCAGTGCTCTGGAGCCTGTCAGCCAGTCGGACACAGTCACCAGCCAGCACTACGACCAGTATGCTGCCAGCCATCAGTCAGACGATGCTGGCGCTGATGCTGGCTGTATGTTCACAGAACTGCTGAGTGCCGCCGAGCTCAGTGCGACGTCGTCATCTGCACAGCAGGCTCAACAGCCGAATGGACAGCAGCCGAATGGACTTATGCCATGCATTGTGCCACCAGGACTTGTGCATCCAAACAGTGGCGGTCCTGCTAGCATGCCATTCATTAATCAGAACGGGCAGATTGTATTCCTGCCACAGGCAACAACAAATACACCAAACGTGCCGTTGCTGCAGCCGCCGCCAGTCTCCACTGCTGGCAAGAGTCCGAATCTGACGTCGTCAGTGTCTCATGTGACAACCACTCAGGCCAGTGCTGGGATTGCCAGTGAGGCAGACAGTGATACGCCGGCTGTCAGCAGTTCTACTGAAGAACACTCGGAATGTCCGAATGTCTCGATGGCTGATGAGACCGGCTCAGTCGTTGTGGAACCAGCGGACAGCAGTGTCAGTGAGTCAGCTTCAGCAGCGGTTGATTTAGCGTCCTCGTGCAAGACCGATGGTCCCGAGTGTGACAGCGGACACACTGCTGGACAGAGCGTCGCCGAAACTGCATCTTGTTTTGATGGCATTGAACCTGTTTCACCAGCTACTGATGAAGGTGATGAGACAAAAACCACTGCACCACCGACTGCAGCAGAGGATCAGGCTTTGACGACCGAGCAGTCACTGTTTGCATCGGCTCCGCAGACATCTGTAATTAGTTCGGGAGTCGTTCATCAGCAGCCTGCGCAGTTTGCAGCACAGCCACAGATGTCTGCGCAGCAGCCGTTCACGTCCCATCAGCAAGCAGCAGCACCAATGGGAGTGATGCAGCCAGTACAGAACGACGCCAGCGTTCAGGGCTCATCAATGCAGGGCACTCTAGTACTGCACAATGGACAGCTGCTGCTAGTCAACCAGAACCAGCCTCATCCTCTGCCGGCAAACTGTGGCGTTAATGCACTTGGTCCTGCTGCTCCACCAAACATGGCAGTCTCTGGTTCAGGGACAATTTTTGTCAACCAGGTTCCCCCACAGCCGCCACAGCAGCAGCCTGCAGTTGCCCCTCCAATGCCTCCGCTTGGGCCGAACCAAACAGTGATGGTTAACACACCGTCTGGGCCGATGACATTAAACACAGTGCCGTCACAACCAAATCAGCACCCGTCAGCACTGATTCTGCCCAATGGACAGATAGTTCCAGTTGTGACTCAACCCAACTTGTTGTTTCCACCCCAGCAGTGTACCCCGGTGACAGGAGGTCTGCTCATCCCGACGCCGCCTAGTCAGCCGATGGTGAATTTTGTGCCGCCGGTTTCTGCTTCGCCTCGCATGTCTTCTTTCACCACGACACCTATGCCAGCTCCCGTTGTGACGGTTGCCGCGGGAAGTGGGCCAGGGGCTGGCGTGGTTCGAGGATTGGTTCAGCAGCCTGCATTTCCAGGTTCTCAGCCGGTCCAAGTTGGACCTGGTTCTGTGATTCAGGCTGTTCCTGCTCAAGGGCATGTGCCGTCATCCCAGTCAGCTGTTGTGTCCAGTGGTACAGCAGCTGCACCTCATGCATCGGTACCCAACCTGCCACATACAGTTATGGCTACAATGACGCCTGAAGGCACAATTATACTCACAATGCCACAGTCAGAAATGCAACAGAAAACTGGTGGCAAGATGAAGAAATCTACTTTGCCACGTCCTCTGATGCCAAAACCAACCATCACTGCAGGGAAGACAGATGGCTTGACGGCATCCTGTTCAGTTGCAACGACCGCGCTCAATTTTCTGACACCTGCTCGTCTTCCAGCTTTAGCCCCACCTGCATCCAACATAGTGCCGATGGTGTCCGGAGCCACGTATATGCTCACAAATGGCCCAAGTATTGCTGGTCCAAACATCAGCTTGGCACCGCTGCCAGCTGTCGCAAATAACTCGTCTATGACTCCATTGGCTGTTTCACTAGCTGCTGATCTGGTCTCGCAGAAGAGCGTTGATGTCTCAAAAACAACTGATATTCTGGCTAAGGCGACAGAATCAATCTTCATGTTATCTCCACCTGCTGGCGACCACCTGTCTCCCAGTGCTCTGTGTCTGAGTCAGTCAGAAAGCCAGCTGCAGATTGACGTCGATGGGACTGTGGAACCTAACGCTCAGCCAGTCCGGCCAAACAAGCCTCGTTCACGCTCAAAGAAGAAACCAAAGCTCTCAGCGACGTTGCCGGATGGTCATACAGAAGGCCTTGCTGCAGATCCTGCTGCTGCACACAGTATCCTCGATCAGCTGGAAGGTGGTGAGGGGGACGATGAGCAGTCTGATATTAATGACTTCTCTGATCTAATCCGCTTAGAGCCAATGACGCCTAGACCACCCACCTTTGTTGCAAAGGAGATATCAGTTGAGAAAAGTGCCGAGACGCTTGACGATGCTGCAAATGCCGAAAACTCTGTCGCCGATCCTGTTGAAGCTGATGAAAGTTGCTGTACGATGGCTGCACTTCCAGTGGAACCAGAATTGCTGTTACAAGACTCAGATGATGAAGAAGTAGTGGAGATTGATTTAACGGAAGAGGACCCGGTATCACCTGTTCCTGCCATCATTGTCCATGAAGAACCGGCGCAACTGGATGTTGAACCTGATGAACTGGCCAGCGTGACTGAAGAACCAGCCAGCTTGGATCAGAGTGAACATGAACCGTTGTCATCGTCGTCGAAAAATTTGTTTGAAAGACTGGAAGAGGCACTGATGTCATCAAGTACTACTGCAGCATCATCGTCAGCATTGACATCGAGTGTCGTGACAGCAGTAAGCACAACATTGACGTCGAGCGCAACAAGTACACGCAAGTCTGCTAGAAACTTGGAGAAGTCTTCTGCCACCGTGACTGAAAGCAGCAGTAAAGGGAACGAGATGACTGGAGTGGATAAAAGTGCCACTGGCTCGTCACTGATCGATCGAATTGGAAAAGTGCTGACGATGGAGAAGAAGAATCGAGGTGCTGATCACAAGAGCAAAAAGCCGCTGTCGGCCAGAGAGAGTGCAAAAGATGATAAGCACATAAATGAAAGTACGTCACAGAGCGTTGTCAGCACAGATGTGGCTGTGAATCACACTGATAGTGTTGTGTGTGTCACTGATGTCAGTCCTTCTGCAAACGATGCAGTGAAGGCGAATGCTGCTGTTTCTGTCAGCAAGTCACCGAGTGAAGCCGTGGTCGAAAAACGTAAACGAAGCAAAAAGACGAAAGAAAAGCCGCACGTGTCGGCTGTGGCAGCTCCAGAGCAGGCAGCTGAATCGTCAGAGCTCTTTGGTGAGAGTGATGGCAAAAAGTCTGCAACAGAAGCGGATGTGGTCAATGCTGATGGCAAGCACAAAGGATTTGCGCTGAGCAACTTCCTGCCTGAGAGCACAAGGCTGAGTGAGTCGACATCAGCTGCCGATCTGCTGGAACAGAGTCTGTGTATGGCAACAGACGACCGACAGAAGACTGCAAAGAATCGATTGCTCGATGCATCTACCAGTGAGTCAAATGACTGCACGTTTGAGCCAGCTGAGGTGCCTAGCACAATGCAAGAAGACACACAGACAGCAAGGAAGGAGCTGAAGAAAGACAGGTCGAAGAAACAGTCACACCAGTCATCATGTAATGGAATAGATGCATCGAAAATGCCAGACACACTGACTTTCAATGCCAATGAGCTGTTAAACATTGTAGACGTTGTGGAGAACATGGCAGTTGAGACACAGGTGGAAAAGATCAAGAAATTGCATCACCGGAAACACAAAGCACCTTCCATTTCCAACGAAGAAATGGAAATTCCTTCAAAACGAAAGAGGAAAGGTGATTCGCTGAAACATGTGAACCGCAATTCTGGCCATGTGGAGAAGTCCAATACTAATGTTTCTGGTGTACATGCAGGAGAAAGGGAGCGACATTCAAAGCATAGGTCTGATGGTCCGCGTGCAGCCATGGCACCAAAGAATGATCCGATGGATGTGTTCGACTTTACATCTGATGATATACAGCTGGATGTAGTCGGTAGCTATTCTCCGTATCGGAACACAGCAAAAAAGTTGGCGGATGAATCATCACAGGAACACGTTGACATGACAGAGCTGCCAGCTGCTAAGCCAAACAAGTCAGCAGTTGGTGATAAGCTGCTCGATAACAAAGTTTCTTGGTTGTCCAAGTCTGTAGTAGATGGCCACGATGAAGTTACACAACCAAAGAAGGCTCTGTCGGAGAACAAAGAAAATCACGGTACACATAAGAAGTTAGGCAATGATGATGATGCAGGTGTCGTGGAAACTGTATCTCAGAAACATGTGCCGACTGCAGATGGGGCCGAGCCAGGAGATTCTGTTTCCACTCAAAACAGCGATGTACGGTCGTCTGAAGAAGTGTCGTCCAAGTCGGTAACTGCACGTCACAGCAATATAGCAACATTGGCTCGCCATGTTGTACCGCCAAAGATGCATGGCTCTACACCACGCAGTGCCACAAAACTGTCTGCACAGTCGGTTCGTAGTCGCACTGAACCAGAAGTTGGTGACAGTGCCTCGGAAATAATCAACATATTGTCGCCTAAAGTACCCTCGAAGAATACCGAGCCTGTGCAGAGACAGTCTTCGCCAGTTAATGAACTGTTGTCCATGGATAGTCAGAGCGCTGCTGATGAAAGTACAGCACATTTCGATAGTCCTCCATTTACGGACTTTCTGCATGATGAAACCAGTGAAGCGTCACAAACACACGACTCGAGTGACTCTATGAAAACTGAAGCTGGCTGTATAACAACAGTTTCGGGTGTGTCGGGTGTCAGTACGTCTGCAATACTCAGCTGCCAGTCTGAAGCAGTGGTCAGTAGTCAGGCTGCACAAGTCACATTAGCATCGTCGTCATGTAGCAGCCTCAGTCAAGTGGCCCCGGCTCCTGTGATACCATCTACAAGTGTTGTTTCAACCGATGCAGCTTCTAAGATACATGTGGCATCTGCTATTAGCTCATGTTCAGTTAGTCGATCAGAATCACAGCCATGCGCAACCGATCGAAATAATCAGGTGCAAAGTTGTTCGCGTGAAAGCAGTGGAACACTGATAGATGCTGGCTCCAGAAGCTGTGCGAAGAATAGTATTGAAGTGAGAGATAGCATGTCTGCAGCTTACGTTGACGTTGAGGAGAACGTAAACAGAAGATCGAGCAGTGTTGGCAGCCAGTCTGACTCCGTGAGGCGCCATACAGCTGACACAGCAAGCTATGATCGTGGGTATTGTGATAACTACTCAGCCAGTGAAGTGGCAGTAAGGAGTCGGTCGTCGGGCGGCAGCTGCAGTGTGGAAAGTCATTCAGTGTCAACAGCACAGGCTTCACTGCACTGTGATCGGACAGTAAACAGCGCCAGTGTCAGTAGTCTCAACAGTTCGTCATCACTTCGGTCGAACTGCTCCCAGAAGATAGCCACTACCACCGATGGTCGGAATAGTCGGTCATCTGGAGCGTCACAAGTTGGCAGCATGTATGGTGGAAACATGGACTGCTCGGCGGCGGCAAAGCATCGCTCTTCGTGTCAGGAGGACAGTCGACAGCGACAAATGATTGAGTCTGAATTCTTTGCACCGAGAGCAGCTTCTTCATCGAGCTGTGCAGTTCAGAATAACATTGCGACCAGCATGATCGAACCATTTCAGTATCCGTATGCAGCAATGAATGGAGCACAGCCACAACCACATCATCATGATATGTCACTGGCTTCCATTGCTGCTGCAGAATATGGATTTGCTCGCCATCCATTTCCGTCCTTCCCGCCGCCATTTGGCTTTGATCCTCAGTCGTCAATCCGAGGTCCACCAGGCCGGTTCTCACCGCTGTCACACAACCTTCCATCTTGTGGTGTCGACAAACAGACGCACAAGTCAGCCACGGGGAACAACTCGATGAGGTCAGGCCAAGAATCCAGCACAGAAATGTCTAAATCTCGACACCACCAACAACAGGTCTGTAACTTTTGTTTATCATGAATGTGCGTTCTTTGACTTTTGCCATTATGTTTTTGTCAGTGCATCTGAGCCTGCAGTGTCAAGTTGAACTAATTCGGTGAGTACCCAACTTGACTGTCTGACTGGCTAGGTAGGTGAATGAATAAGGAATGTTTTTCACCAATCAGTGTCCCAAAGGAATAACACCGGTTTTGAAGTTGGTTGTAGGTTACAATACTGGCTGACGTCCATACCCAGTTTTTGCTTTTAGCTGAAACTGTGCTGAGCGCCCAAGAGGGGAAGCAATCTTGCTTGTCTTATCAAAGGCAGTGTCAATTGTGTTAGTTTTGTAACAGGCATCGAACATTGTAATTGTGTATTGTGTAATAGTCTGTGTCGTGTTGTCTGCAGAATGTATCACGAGATGGTTACTCATCCGGCTTTGGCCAGTGTAGCGGTTCTGGTGGAGGTCAGTTTCTGGAGCCGATGCCTAAGGATGGAATGGGTTCAACACGATCCAGTGGGCATCGGCTTTCCTCTGGTTCCAGTTCAGGCACACAGAGTATGAGCGCAGCCCGGCGCAGTCGTTCGCCAGCAGTAGCCGACCGGTCAAGTTCTTATGTCGGGTTTGGTGGACTTGCAAATTCGTTGACAAGTCCTCCGTTGCACCATCCACCGTCAACAATGTCGGATCGGCAGTGCTCTGCTCGTGCGCCGTCGGCCGGTTTTGAGCTGACTCCGGCTTATCATTCTCCAGCTGCTGGTACACAGTTCAGTCCCAATTTGACGAACGTTGGGTTTGATCCTCCACCGTTGAACTACTCAACAGGCCGGGATTGTGCCAGCGTTGGAATGGTGCAAGCACACAGTGGTGGAGGAATGTCAAAGAAGACTGATAAAGATAGTAAACAGCAGCAGGGTGCACTGCAGCACAAGTCGCCTGCTGCCGTTGCCCCAGCACCACAGCCACCTCCAAAGTCGTCCTCAAATCGGTCGTCGTCTTCGTCGTCCAAATCACAGAAGAAGTCTTCTGGCAAGTCAGCGTCGCAGGCGGCGCCTGGTCTTCCAATGTACGACTTAGACCCAGGTGTGTTTGACAGTCGCTGCATGACACCGTACTTTGGTCTGGGAGGTGGCATGTCACCAAACCGAGGCAGTCTGCAGGGCGTCCAACCATCAGCTGGTGACTCACTCAGTTATTTCCACTCAAACATTTTTGGCGGCGCCGGTCGTCCTCTGTCGAATGCCGCTGCCAAAACACTGCAGCATCACCGAGATGCTGCGAACCCTTTCAGCCCGTTCTCACCAGCTGGCCGTGCAACCGCCAACAGTCTCGGTAGTCTGAACTTTCAGCCGGGTACGCACGGGTTTGGTGTGGAGGCTCACATGGCTGCGGCCGCAGCTGCTCCAATGATGCCACCTACAGCGTCGGCACCGGGGTTTGGGTTTGGAAGTTTGTTTGCGGACGTCGGTGTTGCAAACATGACTGACCAGCACAGCACCATCTCTCCCATCAAGTTTCCACACCACGCTGCCTCAGCACAGGATGCCCTTCACCATCAGCCTGCGGCTTACGGCGGTCGTGCACAGCACATGCTACATGACATGGGTTTCAACGCACTGCTCGGTGGACATCACCAACACCACGGCGGTGCATTCGACGCACGTGCTGCAGCCATTAGCAGTGCCATGGGTCCGCCGTTTGCCGGCCACCATGCTGCTGCATCGTTTGGTATGGGTGCACTGAATTTCCCGATGCATAATCTGTAGCTGACTGTTGTTAGCTTGCTGTGGTGTTGCGTCAAGTGCTGCAGTTATTACTGCCAGTTCGTCCATGCAATGACAGTTGCTTACATCAAGTAGATTGTAGCTGTTTATATCGTAGCTTGTCTACTGTGTTTTATCTCCCGAGTCCGCCCGGTATGTACAGATGATGCCAACGTTAGTCCACAGTTGATTCTTTGTATTTTCCAGGCTTAACATAGTTTGTTAGTTTTTTATCGCACTTGTTGTAAAATCTTTTGTGAATATATGCTCGTTTTGTGCTTAACATCCGCTTATTATTTGTGGGATACCAATGTTTTTATGTAATCTAATCATGCTGCTTATAAGAAATGTCATACTGGTGAGGTCAGGCATTTTGGTTTAGAAACACTGATGTAACATATGTAACGTAATGATATTGTAATAACATTTTACAAACAAAAATTGTAAGAATGTCTCACGTCATGATTCAAACAGTATTTGTTAATGTTGGAAAAATGTGGACTTCATGCAGGCTGGCAGATGTCATTTATTTGCAACACCACGTCATTAATATGTATGTCATCTTTGCTGTTAAGAGTTTTAGAATTTATTCAGTTCACTGCTTTTATGGTGTAGTAATTCTCAGAAAGTTCTCTTCTGGGACATCTGGCGTATCATTGAGTCAATCCTGATAAGTTGGCCTGCTGAACAGTTATCAGGAAGCAATACTAATATGTGTAGTATTCAGTTCGTTAGTAACAGACGAGTGTGCTATTTTGGGATTTAGTTGTCCAGCTAATCTAAACGTAATTGACTAGGTTTGAAGTGAGTGTTAAGGTTAAAATGTATAACAGTTTGCATAGTGCTGTTGTCTTTGTCTTAGCTGTATTTAATGCTGAGCTCTGGCAGCAGCTTTTGGCAGAATCATTCGTGATTATTTGTGTCGGTTTGTTCTAAATGTAGTCGTACGTGCGCTGACTAACAGTTGTATATTTGGCTAGTTCATAGTACATTAACTGTTATTAGTTCATACACTTTGGGATTGCTTGCTTACTGTTTGGCAGATGTGTAAATGTCTACAGTATCTGTGTCACTCTGTTTGTAAAATTTATTAATTTTGTGTTGTTGAGCTGTGATAGGTGCCACAGTTCATTCTCTAATTTATGGTCATTGATTTTTGGTATTATTTCTATGGTCAACATTTCTGCAGCAGTTCTGTGTTGCATGGTAATGAGTAAGAACATAGCAGTGTAGCATGATACTGATATTTTGTATGCTGTTAGAATCATGTATGTCATGACTTACTAGACTAGTATTTGGAGTTTTTTTTGTCAATAAATGTTGAGAATGCTAAGTATGATCATGTGATGCGCTTTACTGCAGGTTGGTACTATAATCATCCTGAGTCGTTTTTATAAATCATTGCAAATCATTTATCTTAAGAGAATAGAGAAGAAAATAAAATGCACATCTCAGTTCATTTAATATCCATAAATAATTACATACTTCAGTGTGCGAGTGTGTCTTTGACACAGGAGGGAGTTTGTGGCATCTTTCAAGTCGGCAGTTTCTCATGCAAGCACGGTGATGCTAGTTTTCTGCACCATATCAAACACACTAAATCGCCAGTCTCTTGAGTTCCATGATAACACTACCACCTGTGTGGCATGTGTGGATACTGCAGTGTGGAAACCATGCTACAGGGTTGGCAAACTGTGTTGTAATCTCTGCATGTTGAGTTTTGTCGTGAGTAAAGCGTGTTGCTGTGCGCAACTTCTGGTTGCGAGAGTTGGACAGAGTTTAATCTCCAACCGAACACAGTGTGGTATTTTGCAAGCTTTTTTTCAGCCGTCATTTGGCTGTCACTTTGAAGAATAAGTGGTGTATTGGTTGAGTAAGATGCAGGCAGAAATCTCACCAAAATGCGATATAATTGGTTCAGAGACTTTTGTTTCCACAAAAAATGTATATTCTTCAATACGAGGGGCCAACATGGGCAGTAAATACGCTTCAAACCATTTTGGTGTGTTTGCAATCTTATGTGTGAGTGGAGTCGCCGGAGTCCTCCCATGTTTGTGTGATAGGTGTAAAGGATATGCATAAATTGTTGCCAGTATCTTGTTTCACGGTTTAGCATACTTTGAACTAAAGAAAAGGTAAAGGTGTCTATAGCTCTTTATGGAAACCCATCACAGAGCTACGGAGCGTCACCTGCCATATGGGATCACACGTACAGTATTACCTGCCTCCTGACACAGGTGAACATGTCCCGCTTTAACCCAGCCATGCAGGCGGTGCTTCAATTTACCTACCCCAGAGGGATGGAAGGCTGAGTTGACCTTGGTGATAGGTTATATACCTAGATGGTTTCCTTGTTCCTACTATACAGTCAGCCATCCCAGTAGTAACCACTTGCTAGCGACCCGACCGGGAGTCCTTACCTTACCTTACCTTCGGGGTGAGCAGGTTGTTACACATGCCCAGCACTGAGGCCGTATCAGTTCGGCCCACTGCACAACCCCGATGTAACCAGAAGGTCACAGTGATCTGCTGTAAAGTCGAAATCGGCTGTAAAGCCGAACAAATCACCAGCCACCTGGGACTGGTAACGTGTAGTATGGTTGTTCCTATCAGGCGGTCTGCGCTTGGTTAGCTCCTCTCCTTCAGATTAAAATATCGTCCGGGTCATCAGTGCATAAGCCCCACCACCATCCAAGGTGGCAGACCTCGATGGGGGACCGGGAGTCAAACTCACTACCTTTCGATCCTGAGTCCAACGTCCTAACCGTTACGCCACCAAACCAAACTACCCTAAAAATGACTGAATGCTGCAGTATCGGTGATATTTACTTTTTCTAAGTCCGCTGATGTAACTGCAAGGCAACTTCAGTCTTGTTGGTACTTTTTTACGTGTGCATTACGTAACATGTTACGTTAAAATATTTGATGCTGCATTGAAAAATGTTGGCCTTGATACCATTGACTGTGGAAAAAATCTTGGTATTGGTCTTGAGAAAAGTCTTGGTCTTGGTCACTGGCTGAGACGATCTGTTAACATTGTGTGCTTATGAATTCAGCGGTGTGTAATTATTGATTTGAATGTATATTGTCGAGATGTGCATATTGATTGGCAGTAGTTACAGCGAAATTGTGCTGCATTGTAGCAGTGGGTTTAAGCCATGAAATGACCAGTTTGTTATATAATTAGGGATACCGGTTTATAGCGGGATTTTTTTGGAAAATATGCGGGAAGCTCGCCAGCCAAAAATGCGGTAAAATATGCGGCATTTTGCCTAAATATGCGG
>Ga0056124_1000254_pt1 | contig 17113 bp, 14 predicted proteins | sample WorMetHEROISLAND_2_FD_70069 | JGI IMG/M metagenome (GOLD analysis project Ga0056124, IMG submission 70069) | Marine gutless worms symbiont microbial communities from Max Planck institute for Marine Microbiology, Germany - Olavius sp. 4 HERON ISLAND | ecosystem: Host-associated > Annelida >... | reverse complement strand
ACATCGCCAATTGCGTATATACCTGGGACGTTGGTCGCTCCGTACTTATCGGTTATGATGGTGCCATTTTCTTCCTGGCTAACACCGGCCCAGTGGAGATCCAGATCGGCAACCGCAGGGACACGTCCGGTCGCATGCATAAAGGCATCGACTTCCAGCGTATCTTCGTTTTTCAGATGCAAGCAAATCCCCCGTTCGTTCTTTTCTGCCCGATTGATCTCATTTTCAGTCAGGATCATGATCCCTTGTTTAATCATGGACTTTTGTAAAGCATGACGCAGATCTCCGTCCCAGCCGCGCAGGATCGTCTCTTTTCGATAAATCTGCACGACTTCAACCCCAAGACCCTGAAAAATTCCAGCAAATTCCGTAGCGATATAACCACCGCCTTGAATCGCAAGTCGTTTTGGGAGATTTGAAAGCGTAAAGGCTTCATTGGAAGTAAAACCCAGGTCCGCGCCGGGAAAATCGGGGATGAAAGGCGTTCCACCTGTCGCTATCAGAATCCTGCCAGGGCGATAGAGCTGATCGTTGAGCTTGACTTCGGATTCATTAACGAAGCTAGTAGTTCCTTCGATGACGTCTACACCTGCGTTGTTGAGATTGGTTGCATAAATGCCCGACAAGCGCGAGACTTCCTGGGCAATATTATCCCGCAGGCGGGCCCAGTGATGCTGAGGTTCCTCCAGGTCCCAGCCAAAGCCGCGTGCCTGCCTCCATAATTGCGCCATGTGTGAGGCATAGACCAGAAGCTTCTTTGGGACGCAGCCGCGGATAACGCAAGTGCCTCCGATGCGGTATGATTCACAAATGGATACAGATGCTCCATAATGGGCTGCAACCCGTGCTGCTCTCACACCACCCGATCCAGCCCCGATAACGAGTAAATCCGGCGTCTTGACTGTCATTACTTTCCCTGCTTTCTGCCTTGTCTCAGTTTAAAAGTGCAATAGTCGTTAGTCATTTTTCAATATCGTCTGCGTGCAATCGGGTCGATCTAACCTTTTCGACCGACTGGGCGTAATCCCGACGATGCAAAGGAAGTTCGCGAGGATATCATGGCCATAATCGGTCCCGATGCTTTCTGGATGAAATTGCACACCATAAATGGGTAAGCTGTTATGGGCAATCCCCATGATGACTTCGTTGGAAGTTTCTTCGATGCTGTGCGCTGTTACCGTCAGACAACCAGGTAGGGAAACTCTTTCTACAATCAGCGAATGATAGCGCGTTGCGTCAAAAGGATTGGCTATGCCCTGAAATAGACCTTGTCCGCCATGAATGATAGGCGAAGTCTTTCCATGCATCAGGCGGGCAGCAGGTACGACCCGCCCGCCAAAAGCTTGTCCTATGGCTTGATGTCCCAAACAGACTCCAAGAAGTGGAATATGTAACTCAGCGCAACAGCGTACCAATTCCAGACAAATTCCGGCTTCATCGGGCGTGCCTGGGCCGGGTGAAAGCAAAAAAGCCTTGGGTTTTTCTGCCAGTAATTCGATGCAGCTTTTCAGATCATTACGATAAGTCTGCACCTTTGCTCCTAAAGCAGCAAGGTAATGAACCAGATTCCAAGTAAAACTATCGTAGTTATCGATAACAGTGATCATGTTCGGATTTGTTTTTTCTCTTTTTGCGCATTTTCAATGGCGCTGCAGCAGGAATCGAGGGCGAGCATGATGGATGGATGGCGCGCTTTATAGGTTTGAGCTGGCGCGAACAGGGCAAGCTCAGGCCAATCAAGTTTTGTAAAATCCCCATTCCCGGATAGACAGTATTTTAGGGCATCACGTACGGACCGAATGGTTGAACAATCACACTTGAGAACATGGCGGCCCAGGATAGATGCAGAGGCCTGACCCAAGGCGCAGGCACGTACGGTTTGAGCAAAATCCAGGATGTGACCATTATCCAAAATTACGTCCACGCAGACACGGCTGCCACAAATCGGGCTGGTCGTCGTCGCTGATCCTTGCGGTTTTTCTAGGTGTCCCAGATGCGGTATCGTCGCTGCAAGATGCAGGATTGCCCGGTTGTACAAACTATCTTGCCCATTTTCGGTCATTTTGGTTCATTCGCCAAATCCAGACTGAAGTTAGTTCATTAAAGCCTTTGCTTGTCTGGCGCAATGGGATTTTGCCAGATCTCCATTAGCTTTGCTTAATTTTGATATATTCATATTAAGTAATCATATAACTTCGGCAAATATCTAGACCTACCTAAAAAAGCAGTTATACTCCGTTTAAGATTATTATATTTGATAAAAGACATTAGGCCTTTACTGAAAAAACGACAAGTATCTCTGTATACCTACGGAAGCTTAGAGAGTAAGTAGGATTGGCCTTGTTTTGCAAAGGAGAATAATTATGGCCAGCTTTAAGGAACTTATTCCTACAGCCTCAGATGATCGTTTCGCAGGGATCGAACGCCCCTATACCGCTCAGGACGTTGCAGCGCTTCGTGGATCTGTGACCGTGTCCTATACCGTGGCTGAGATGACTGCGAACAAACTGTGGGCACTGTTGAAAAGCGAGCCCTATGTCAATGCACTGGGCGCGTTGTCCGGTAACCAGGCCATGCAGATGGTGCGGGCTGGTCTCAAGGCTATCTATCTCTCCGGCTGGCAGGTTGCAGCCGATAATAATACCGCTGGCCAGATGTATCCCGACCAATCGCTTTATCCGGCCAATGCCGGACCTGAGCTTGTAAAAAAGATCAACAAGACGCTCCAACGCGCAGACCAGATAGAACATTTGGAAGGTGGGGCGAAACGCGACTGGTTTGCGCCTATCGTTGCCGATGCCGAAGCTGGCTTTGGCGGTGCTCTCAACTGTTTTGAAATCATGAAAGCCTATATTGAGGCCGGTGCTGCGGGTGTCCATTTTGAAGATCAGTTGGCGTCGGAGAAAAAATGTGGACATTTGGGCGGCAAGGTTCTGATTCCAACGCAGTCTCACATTCGCAATCTGGATGCGGCACGCCTTGCTGCCGACATATGCGGGACTCCGACTTTGATTATTGCCCGTACCGATGCAGAGTCTGCAAAATTATTAACATCTGATATCGATGATCGTGACAAGGCTTTCACGACTGGCGAGCGTACCGTTGAAGGCTTCTTCCGTCTGAAGGAGGGTACAGGCGTTGATCATTGTATCGCTCGCGGCTTGTCCTATGCGCCGCATTGCGACCTGCTCTGGTGGGAAACCAGCAACCCCAACCTGGAGGATGCCCGTAAGTTCGCGGAAGCCATCAGGAAGGTTTATCCTGACAAAATGATGGCTTATAACTGTTCGCCATCCTTTAATTGGGAGGCTAATCTCGATAAGGAAACCATCGCTAAGTTTCAGCGCGAGCTTGGAGCCATGGGATATAAATACCTGTTTGTCACACTGGCAGGCTTTCACATACTTAACTACAGTATGTTTGAATTAGCACGGGGGTATCTGGATCGCGGCATGAGCGCTTATTCTGACCTCCAGCAAGCGGAATTCGCAGCCGAAGAACATGGTTATACGGCGACGCGTCACCAACGTGAAGTCGGAACAGGCTATTTTGACTCGGTGGCAAATGCCGTTTCCAGTGGTCAAGCATCGACGACGGCGTTGAAAGAATCGACCGAAGCCGACCAGTTCAAGAAATCCACCTGAGCGATTCCGGATAGGGCCGTTCTTGCTTTTGGCACAGACTTGCGCCATGTGTTGACGCCATATGTTGACACGGCGAGCCACGAAACTGCCTGCGTAAGCATATTGACGATGTCAAAAATGGGACTATTATTTAAGGATCGCATATAAGAGGTTTATAGCTTCGATGGATGGCCTCTGACAGAATGATAAGGAGGGTATTTGTCCACATACCTTATTGAAAACGCAATCATATTGGATACGGAGAAAGATAATTTTTCCGATCTGTCAGCGGTTCTTGTTGAACAGGGGCGCATAAAGGAAATCAGCACGGGAAAAATTTCCGCAAACGGTGCAACCCCTATTGACGCCGGTAGGCGGTACTTATTGCCGGGGTTGATAGATTGCCACGTGCATCCGTTTCTGGCCGATACCAATCTTGCCCGCCTGGTCAACGTTCCTCCTACGCTCATGGTGGCGCGCGCTACGAATATCTTGCGGCGGATGCTTATGAGGGGTTTTACGACAATCCGAGACGCTGCCGGTGGCGACTGGGGAATGAAGCAGGCAATAGAAGAAGGGACCATTATAGGCCCAAGATTGTTCATTGCCGGGCGCGCTTTATCGCAAACAGGAGGTCATGGCGATTTCCGTCGTCTGACAGACGACAACGTAGCTTGCCGTTGTGCTGATGCACTGGGGTTTACTGCGAGGATTGCCGATGGCGTTGACGAGGTACGTAAAGCGACTAGAGAAGTCCTGCGTCAGGGGGCAGATCAGATAAAAATCATGGTATCAGGCGGTGTTTCATCTCCGTATGATCCATTGGAATATGATCAATATTCCAGGGAAGAAATCCGCACGATCGTCGAAGAGGCAAAGCGCCGTGGCACCTATGTCATGGCGCATGCTTATGGTGCGAGTGCCATTAAGGCCGCCGTTGAGGAAGGTGTGCGGACGATCGAGCATGGTAATCTCATCGAAGATGAGGCCGCCAGACTTATGGCTGAAAAAAATGCCTATTTGGTTCCAACCCTGGTGACTTATACGGTCCTGGAAGAGGAAGGTCGCAAGAATGGGTGGAGTGCGGAAATGCTTGGGAAGCTTGAAAAAGTGCGCGAGGTTGGCTTGTCTAGTATCAGGATTTGTAAAAAGGCTGGGGTGAAACTTGGCTTTGGAACCGATCTTCTGGGTGACAGCTTTGATCATCAGTCCCGCGAGTTTCTAATTCGATCCGAAGTGGAAACACCGCGCGAGATCATACGCTCAGCGACACGCATCAATGCCGAGATTTTGCAACGATCCGGTCAATTGGGTGAAATAACACCAGGGGCCATAGCGGATTTGCTGATCGTAGATGGCAATCCATTTGATAATTTACAGCTGTTGCAGGGGCAGGGGGAGTATCTATCTTTGATTATGAAGGCAGGAAGAATCTACAAAAATACATTAGGGGAAGCCTCAGCTCAAGGATGAGCAAAACGCGCTTGCCGGTGACTGCTGCTACTCAATGAATAGATCAACAAATCTCTTAACGAGCTCGTTTGCGCTTTTTGTATCTTTCATGGTCTTTGACAGCTTTTTAAGGCTCTCCATATCATCTACATAACCACGATCCAGGTATCTTGACAATCTGGAAAATAAGTCGTGTCTGTCGATCTCTGGATGAAATTGAAATGCGTAAAATGGTTTTTCTGGAAAGGTAAATGCGTGGATTGGACATAATTCTGACTTTGCCAAATTCACGGCACCTTCAGGTAGTTTTTTTGCCTTTTTCTTGTGTCCAGAGATCGCCCAAAAAACCTCCGGTGTATTTTCAAACAATGGATCTTTAATACCGTCTGGTGTCAGCATGATCTGATATGTTCCAATTTCCTTGTTTTCATGGTCGACTATTAATTCACCTCCCAGTGTCCATACTGCGATTTCGAATCCCATGCAGGATGCAAATGTTGGTTTATTTGTATTATAAGCATGTAAGATCAAATTCTCACAACTTTTAATATATGGAAAATCAGCTGGATTCATTTTGGCCTGATCATCGGGATCGTCACTAGAGCCACCAACAAACAATGCAGCATGATCGTCCAGAATTTCCCGATCAAAAGATGGAGTATCAAAAACATTCAATATTGCGAAGTCATCGTTTGACAATCCGCTAAATCTGACGAATTCACTAAACTCTTCGTTTGCTGTTTCCTCGTCTTTGCGCATTTGTAAATAAAGTATTTTCATGGCGCTACGTCCATACTTAAGTCCAATCCCAAATCTATTTCATAGGCTGCCAGGCTTGGTTTGACAAGCATATGTTTGTTTGTATGGATTCTGTGAGATGTTTAATTCCTGTTTCCCATTGAACTTGGATGCCGCGTAAGCTTAGTAGCTTGGTCGCTGTGATCTGGGAGTAAGGTGCAGTAACGGACAGGTTGTTTGGGCATTGGAAGGGCAGGGGAGCAGGCGTCCGTGGGTGGGAGAACTTTGCCGAAAGTCCAGCCGTGCTCCACTTCGTCGTGCACCACTTCGCCTTCGCGCTTCAGGCTTAACCTGGGTGGCGCGAGTGACGGGACTCGAACCCGCGACCTCCGGCGTGACAGGCCGGCGCTCTAACCAACTGAGCTACACCCGCTTAAGGCTAGTTAGCTGTTATTGGTTTCGAATATAGGTGTCAAGGTCAAATCAGTCGGCAAAAGGATTTTGCACTAAAATGACATCTTCACGTTGTGGAGATGTGGAAACCAGCGTAATGGGCGCTTCGATCAGTTCTTCGATGCGGCGGATATATTTGATGGCCTGGGCCGGGAGATCAATCCAGCTTCTTGCACCCTTAGTATTTTGTACCCATCCTTCCATCGTTTCATACACGGGCCTGACCCGGAATTGCTCACAGCTTGCAGCGGGAAGATAGTCGATGGGTGAATCATCCAAACGATAACCAGTACAGATTTTGATTTCCTTGAAATGATCCAAAACGTCAAGTTTCGTTAAAGCGATACTATCGATTCCGCCGATAGTAATAGCCTGGCGGGCCAGGGGGGCATCGAACCACCCACACCGGCGGGCACGGCCCGTGACCGTCCCGAACTCACCACCTTTCTCACCCAGAGTCTGGCCTATGTCATTATCCTGTTCGGTGGGGAAAGGGCCTGATCCGACCCGGGTAGTATAAGCTTTGCAAATGCCCAGGACACTATGCAATGCCGATGGTGGCAGTCCTGATCCGGCGGCGGCCTGACTGGCAATCGTCGAAGACGATGTAACGAAGGGATAGGTGCCTATTTCAACGTCGAGCAAGATTCCCTGAGCACCTTCGAACAGGATCTTGTCTCCCTTGCGCTTGATCTCTTGAAGGATACGCCAGGTAGGTGCTGCATAGGGAATGATCTTGGGAAGAATTTCCTTTAGAGTATTAATGATCGAATCAGCCTCTAGTTGGTCCTGCCCATAGCCCCGGCGCAATGCGTTATGATGGAACAGCAGACGGTCAATCTGTTCCCCAGCCTGATCTAGATTTCGCAGATCACATAGCCGTAAGGCACGCCTTCCAACCTTATCCTCATAGGCTGGGCCAATGCCGCGCATGGTGGTTCCAATCTTGTTTCCGCCAGCAGCATGTTCCCGAAGTTGATCCAGCTCCCGATGAATCGGGAGGATCAAAGCGCAGTGGTCGGAAATTTTCAGGTTGTCTGGGTTGACTTCAATACCCTGGTCGCGGAGCCTGCTGATTTCTTCCAGCAAAGCCCAGGGGTCCAGGACGACTCCGTTGCCAATGATGGACAAGGTGTTGCGAACGATCCCGGAAGGAAGCAGGGACAATTTGTAGATGTTTTGATCAATGACCAGCGTGTGGCCGGCGTTATGTCCGCCCTGGAACCGGACGACAGTATCCGCCTGGGACGAGAGCCAGTCTACGATCTTCCCCTTGCCCTCATCACCCCACTGGACACCGACAATGACGACATTTGCCATCTGTTTACCTCTATCGGAACGGTTTTTCCACGGTTGCTCGCTGTCCTTATAAGCGATCTTCGTGCAACGTCAAGAATGGGACGGCGAATTCGCGTCTTTCCTGCTCAGGTCCAGGATTTCTGAAGGCGCAGAGGATAGATCAATCGAGGTTGGAATAGGTCCTGGATACGACAAGCTTTTTCTTGAAGCGAACCACGAGCTTGCCTTGCTGATTCTTTCCCTGCCAGGTATATTCCTCATCGAAAAAAGGTGGTTCAGACCCGGTTTTTTCGCCTTTGCATCCAAGCGCTTTCTTGACTTCTGCGTAGGTCATCTCAAGCTGTACGGCTTCTGCCAGTCTGGTCGTGACCGTACACTGTGCATCTTTTGCCGAAGCACTACCTGCCAGGAAGAGCCCTGCAGTTGCGCCAAGGATATAGGGTGCTACTTTCATAAAACCTCCTGAAAAGAAAAAGCTGTATGGCACATTATATTAGATTATAGACACGATTCCAATACACAAGTGTAAAGGTCCGGCATTTAAGCTACGGTCAGGATGCTTTTTTTCCTTCGTTTTTCCACAGCAGGCTGGAATCGCCATAGGAATAAAAGCGATAACCATGCTCCAGCGCATGGCTGTAAACCTGCTGTATTCTTAGTCGACCTGAAAAAGCACATACAAGGATGAAAAGGCTGGATCGCGGCAGGTGAAAGTTTGTGATCAGTCCGTTAACGCTTGTGAAACGGTGTCCTGGGCGGATGAAAATCGATGTCTGACCTGAAAAAGGGCGTAGGAATCCCTTTTTGTCACAAGCACTCTCCAGTAGTCGAAGGCTGGTGGTTCCAACGGCGATGATGCGCCTGCCTTCATGTCTTGCAATGTTGAAATCATGTGCTGTCTGTTCCGGGATTTCGCCATATTCCGCGTGTAGGCGATTTTTTCTTATAATATCGGTACGGATTGGAAGGAAGGTCCCGGCCCCTACATGTAAAGTCAGTTCCAGAATGGATATGTTCTTTTCTTTCAGTCGGTTAAGAAGAGGTCTGGTAAAATGTAGTCCAGCGGTAGGCGCTGCAACAGACCCGTGATCATCGGCATAGACTGTCTGATAATCGCACCGATCCTGATCGGTCAGGGGTCTTTGTTTCAAGATATAAGGGGGAAGGGGAGGGCTTCCCAATTGTTCCAGTGCTTCATCGACGGAGCGATCCCCTGTAAAGACTATACCGATATCCCCATGGTCTTTTCGTTTGTCGAATACCAGTGCCTCAAATCCTGGAGCAAAGGCGATTCTATCACCTTGTTTGATTTTTTTTGAACCCTTGCAAAAGGCCCACCAACGTCGGTCTTCGATCTGCTCATGCAGGGTCAAGCTGACTGAAACTGCGTCTCCGCGGCCAATCCTCTTACCTTGCAAAACCGCCGGGATCACACGGCTTTTGTTCACAACCAGAAGGTCGCCGGGGCGGAGCAGGTCCGGCAGGCTGCTAAATTGTCGATCAACAGGCGGCAGGTCAGCGTTCGCAGGTACAACGAGCAGGCGCGCACTATCACGAGGCCTGGCTGGTGACAAAGCAATGGCCGAGTCGGGTAAGTCAAAGTCAAACAGGTTTAAATCGATCGTCATGTCCTTAAGCTTTGCCGCAACAAATTTAGTGTTAACATTTTTTTGGAACCTAGCGCAGGAACTAGAGCAGGTAAATATCGGCAAGCCGGTTTCTGCGTTCTTCATTTATGTCAAGTATTTCAGCGGCATAGGATCGAACATCTCCATATTCGGCTTCGATGCTGGCAAAGGCGGCGTCAAGCCAGCCCGCGTCAACACCCATCAGTGTCCTAATGATGTCATCGGGAACATATTCGCCATAGAAGGATCTAATCGTACGTGCCCCTGCCTCAATACGCTTTTCAACATCGCCAACCTCATTGGTCAAAAGAAAATCTTTCATGATATCATCGCGGTGGACACCCATCAGTTCATGAAAAAGGGCGACTGCAAGCCCGGTTCGGTCCTTCCCGGCAAGGCAATGCACTAAGCTGGCTTGCTGTGCTGTTGCCAGTGCTTTGAAAAAAAATTGAAAAGCCACCTGAAGGCGGGGAAGAAAAGGCAAGTTGGTATAGCTGTCACGCATAAGTCGCCAGACGTCTTCCTTGCCCATAGCAGAGGAGAGGTCATCATGCGTTGAATTCACGGTTTCCCCTTTTGCATAGAGAATTTGCGCAGAGAAGTCTGGGTGCCTTCTACAGGGGAAGCGTTCACGTTCTTTGCAACCTCTAAGGTCGATAACCTGGTCTATATTCATGACATTGAGACGTTTTAGGTCATCATCGCTGGCTTCTAAATGTTGAGAGGATCGATAAAGCCGCCTCCAGGCAATTCGTCTTCCATCCTGGGTTCCGTAGCCGCCATAGTCACGAAAATTGTGAATACCATCGCTTCTGATCACGCGATCGTCTGGCTTAAGCCCCATCAGCGTCTACCTTCAGGTCCATATTGATAGGGCAAATTGCGTGCTTTTAGGTCCTTGTAGCGCCTGGACAACAGGGTTTGGCGCGTGACCAGGGACTGTTCCTTGCCGCTTGCGATGACATGATCGGGGGAGCTGGCAACCTCCAAGGGGTCTCCGCTCCAGATGACCAGATCTGCAGTTTTTCCTGGAGCGATGGATCCTGTCTCGGTCGCAATACCCATGATGCGTGCGGCATTGCTTGTGATCAGCTTCAGGGCCTCATTATGGCTTAGACCGACGCCTCCACGGATTCGGCCCTGGCCAACCAGATTTCCCGCTTCCTGCACGATGCCGTTTACCATCAGACCTTCAAATCGGGCCAATGACCCTAAGGCAACTAAAACGCCGGCACGATGCATGCGTCCGACATTATTCAATGTTGCGCCCATAGTTTCAAAATTGCGCGGCAGGTTTTTCATCCCGCCTGTAATAACGGGGATGTTGGCCCGGGCAAGTTCGCGTGCGACCATCCAGCCTTCGGCTGCACCGGCAATGATAATTCTAAGAACTGGAAATTCCTTTTTCAAAGCAATGATCTGACGCAGATCGGATGCGCGTTCTGCCTTTATCAAAAGGGGCTTCTTGCCACGAATGACGGGCAGGAGCGCTTCAGTGTTCAAACGGTTGATGAGCGATTCTTGCCAATTTCCGGCCTGATAGCGAAGACGATTTCCACTGTATGCCTGGGCTTCGTACAAGCTGGCCTTAAGCTGCATCATTGCTGAACCTCTGGAACCACCGGCTTGGCGAGCACCGACTTCACCGAGGGTTACGAATTCAAAAACCTTGGGAATGATGATGGTTTGGTTCGACCGTCTGGGTGCTATGTCTGCACCAAGGCCGGCGAAAATATGATAACCAGTGCCCGGGACGACCCAGGCACGGGTAATTCCGTCTGCAATAGCAATCTGCATCGCTTCGCTATTGTGATTAATCCCGGGAGCAACGTTAAAGGCGGCTGAGACCTCTTCGTTATCGCTTCTGCTGTCGTTGGTCTCAGAGACGCCTGAAATTTCCATCAATCCAAGACGCGTAAAACTGTTGATTAGCCCAGGTGTGACAGACCTGCCTTGAGCGTCAATGGTACGGACCTTTGCGAAGCTTGCCAAAAATTTTCTAACAGAGACCTTTCCGACAGAGACGATGCGCTTTCCCTTGATCAGGATAGATCCTTTTTTAATGACTCCTTGTTCGGTCATGGTGTGAATGCGTGCATTTTTAATCAGCAGATTCTCGGCCCAAGCCCGGTTAAAGCTGGAAGTCGCCAGCAGGAATGCAAAGATGATTGCAATGGGAGTTCTAATGGTCATTTGACATCTCCCGCCCCTGGTTGACCAAGCTCGAAATCAGACAGGGGGCGCCTGTTTGGATTCGTGCTATCGTATAACAAAGCTCCGTCGATCCAGACTTTCTCTGCCCTGGTATAAACGCTAAAGGGGTCGCCGTTCCACAAGACGACATCGGCCATCTTTCCGGGCTCAAGCGATCCGGTTTGCTTCTCTATTCCGATGGACTTGGCTGGATTATAGCTCAGCCATGTCCATGCCTCTTCGGGTTTGATGGCAATGCCTAGTTTCTCGCCATAGTGTATTGCTTTTGCTGTCTCCTGATTCAGGCGTTGAACATCGTGAGGATCGTCTGAGTGGATGATCGCGCAGGCTCCAGCTTGATGAACAAGCGCGGCATTGGCTCGAACGGCGTCATAAGATTCTAGCTTAAATCCCCACCAATCGGCCCACATAGCAGAACAGATATCTGCCTTGGCCAGTAAATCTGCGATTTTGTAGCTTTCAACGGCATGGTGAAAGGCTGCGACCTTATAGCCAAATTCCTTTGCCATATCTATGACCTGCGCCATTTCATCGGCGCGATAACAGTGGTTGTGAATACGGATCTTACCGTCAAGGGCAAGCGCCAGGGTCTCCAGTTGTAAATTGCGGGACGGGGGAGTTCCTTTCGCGCGTGTTTTTCTTTTCTTTTTGCTGCCTGTTCCACTCCAGGCTTCCCAGCTTTTTTTATATTCCTGGGCGGCGGCCCAAGTCTGGCGATCCAGCGCGAAATTCGCCATCCGGCTTCCAGGCATTTGTTTACGATTTCCATATACGCGCTTCGGATTTTCACCGCAGGCCATTTTAAGGTTATAGGGTGCGCCTGGGAATTTCATGCCCTGAACGCTTCTGGAGTATACATTCTTCAGTGTGATGCTACGCCCACCAAAAAGATCTGCGGAACCTGGTAAAATTTGGAGGCTTGTGACCCCGCCGGCAAGTGCTCGGGAGAATTGGGGATCTTGCGGCCATACCGAATGTTCGGCCCAGACCTCGGCGCGCACCGGGCCGGTGACTTCATTCCCATCCCTTGTTGCCCAGACGTCCGGAGACGCATAGACACCCATATGCGAATGTGCATCAATAATTCCCGGTGTAACCCATTTGCCTTGAGCGTTGATGAGCTGCCCGCCTTCGGGAAGAGAAAGGGCCTCACCGATTGCCTGGATCTTCCCGTTTTCCAATAAGATATCCTTGTTTTCATATTTATTGCCGCGACCATCGTAAATTATGGCACCTCGGATCAGAATCGGTTGCGATGGATAAGCCTGATATGTGGAAGGATAGGGGTCCAGAAGTGCGCCGTATTTGCGGGTTGTTTGTTCCTCGCTTTGGTTATCGCTGCTCTTGTTTTTTTTCTTTGCTAAAACCGGGCTGTGCAACACTAAGGCACTCCAGGCGATGGTTAATGCTATAAGTCGAATATTCACAGCAAATTCCCTCCCTGTTTTTTTTCAAGCTTCTAGATTATCCCTGCCAGGGGGCTCGACGGATCGGCATAACGACGCATGGGCATTCGCCCTGCAAGATAGGCTTCCCGACCAGCAATGACGGCGTGTTTCATCGCCAAAGCCATGCGCACGGGATTTTGGGCCTCAGCGATCGCCGTATTCATTAAAACGGCATCGCAGCCAAGCTCCATGGCAATGCTGGCATCCGACGCCGTTCCTACGCCTGCGTCCACCAAAACGGGTACGGTTGCCTGCTCTACAAGAAGGCGGATATTTACGCGATTTTGCAAGCCCAGACCGGAGCCGATGGGCGCTCCAAGAGGCATGATGGCACGGGCACCGCATTCTTCAAGCCTTTTGGACATGATGGGATCGTCTGTGCAATAGGCCATGACATCGAAGCCTTCGGATACTAGTGTCTCGCAGGCACTCAGCGTCTCAATCATATTAGGATACAAGGTTTCCCGATCGCCTAGAACTTCTAATTTGACAAGCTTCCAGCCACCAGCTTCGCGGGCCAAACGAAGCGTCCGGACTGCTTCTTCCGCACTATAACAACCTGCCGTATTGGGAAGGAAAGTATAGCGTTTAGGGTCCAGAAAATCTGTCAGGCGCGGTGTTCCAGGGTCAGCGATATTCACCCGACGAACCGCGACGGTGATCACTTCGGCACCGGAGGCTTCTACCGCCCTTGCCGTCTGTTCGAAATCCTTATATTTTCCCGTTCCGACAATCAGACGTGAGGAAAAGCGATATTCGCTGACCTTCCAATCATCGCCCCAATCGTCGTCCGACTCATCGGGGGCTGCACCACCACCGACCAGGTGAACAACTTCGATATGATCATTGTCGTTGATTTGTGTAGTGTTATAGGTGGACCTGGGAACAATCTCTCGGTTCAGTTCGATCGCGGTTGTGTCCGAATCAATCTCAAGAGCAACAATAAGCTCTCGGATTGTCTGGGCGCTAACATCGCGTTGATCACCGTTGATGATGATACTTGGCATGATTCTCCTTGGCACAAGGCGGATGCGGATGTTATGATCCATCGCTCATTCAAAATCAAGAGGCGTTCGTCCATGCAAACCACCCAGCAATCGATTCTCGTTTTGAACGGACCCAATTTGAATCGTCTGGGGAAGCGTGAGATAGAGATCTATGGCAAACAAGGTCTGGAAGACATTGAAACACTTCTAAACGCGCATGCCTCCAAATCCGGGTTTGCAGTCGATATTGATATCAGAACCTCTAATCATGAAGGCGATCTGATCGACTGGATACACGAAGCTGATGACCAGGGGATGCTTGCAGTTTTGCTCAATGCTGGAGCATTGACGCACACGTCACTGGCGCTTTACGACGCCATCAAAGCAGTTTCAATTCCTGTGATAGAGGTTCATATTTCAAACCCCCATGCCAGGGAATCTTTCCGATCGAAGTCGCTGATCGCCGGTGCTTGCCGGGGGACGGTTCAGGGCTTTGGAATCGCCAGCTATCGTTTAGCTCTGGATGCGGCCCTGACCCTGGAACAATAATGTCTGGGCTCCATCCTTTGGAGTGTACGACGCTCGAAAATCTGCACAAGATGCATCTTGACCAGGCACCGATGGCGCTTGCGCTCTCCGGCGGTGGCGATAGTATGGCGCTTGCTCTGATTCTCAAGCGGTTGCGAAAGGAGCGTAAAATCGGGCCATTTGTGACTCTAACGGTAGATCACGGCCTTCGCATTGAATCTGGGCAGGAAATCACACAAGTCAATAAGTGGATGACCGAACATGGACTAATTCACATCCTTCTGAATGACGAAAGCCCACGTCCTGAGACTGCGATTCAAGAATGGGCCAGGGATTATCGTTATGACCTGATGATCCGTCATTGCAAGGAGAATAAGATCCCGACGCTTCTGACTGCTCATACGATGGATGATCAGGCCGAGACCGTAATCATGAGGCTGATGCGTGGGGCAGGAATTCAGGGACTGCAAGCGATCCGCTGCGCCAGGACTCAAGCTGGAGTCACGATCTTTCGACCCCTGCTTGATGCCCGCCGTTCCGATTTACGCCGCTACCTGGATGACCATCAACAGCCCTGGATTGAAGATCCTGCAAACCAACAGCGCAGTTTTGAACGTGTACGGATCCGGCAATGGCTTACGGAAGATTCCAATCCCCTCAAACCGGAAGCTTTAGCGAAAGTTGCAGGTTATATGGCCGAGGCGGACCAGGTGCTTACAGAATTATGCGCTGATTGGGCCCGGGAGCATATTCGTGATGACAGCTTTGGAGGGTTGTCGATGGAAGCCGAGCACCTCTATTCGCTTCCTAACCCGCTCTATCATCGCATCCTTGCCTTGGCAATGCAGCGGGTTCGAGGTCGATATCTGATCCAGCCTCAACCAGAGGCCGTACTATCCCTCCGCGATAAAACGGATGCTACGCTTGCCGGGGTCCGTTTTCGCCACAAGAAGGGGCGGTTATATCTGTTCCGAGAAGTCGGAAGGATCGCTTCAAAGCCAGCGCGGTCCGGATTATGGGATGATCGGTTTCAAATAGAGATTAAAACAAGTGACAGCGAGCTGTCAGACTTTACAATTGCGCCTTTGGGTCGTGGGGCCGTGCGTATGATCCACCCCGGATGGCAGGGTGGTGAGGCTTTATACGCCTGCCCTGGCCTATGGAAGGATAAGGAGATCCTGGTAGCACCCTCTCTTGATTGGAGAGCGAATGATGATGCTCCTGGGATGGTGATGCGGCAGGTCGTGTGAAAAGCAAGATTGGGTCTTTTTATCGTACACGGTCTTTCCTTTTTTGCTTTCCGTAATTATGTAGACTAATATAGCCTTGGAACGCACCGGTAAGAGGCCGTTAACGAATCGGTGAAATACTTTCCAAACATAGGGGTAAGCTGGACGAAATATGCAAGATAACAATAAAAGCTTTAACCATAACATCGCTCTCTGGTTAGTGATAGCGATGGTATTGGGGCTGGTTTATATGATATATCAAGGGACTGGCGCCAAAAGTACACAAATTCAACGAATGGATTATTCGGACTTTGTAACCCAGGTCGGCAATGGCCAAATCAGTTCGGTGACCATTCGCGGCCAGAAAATTCAGGGATTCAAAAAAGATAATACCAAGTTTATCACCTACGCACCGGAAGATGCTCAGGTGAGTGAGCGTCTTTTGGCGCAGCGCGTTAGCGTTAATGCAGAGCCAGAAGAGACTCCCGGACTGTTCAAAACGATGTTGATCCAGGTCATTCCCTTCGCACTTGTGATCCTGATTTGGTTTTTTATCATGCGTCAGATGCAAGGCAGTGGGGGACGCGGAGCGATGAGCTTCGGGAAATCCCGGGCGAGAATGCTCAATGAATCAAGCGTCCGGGTTACCTTTAGCGATGTGGCAGGCATTGACGAGGCACGAGAAGAGCTTCAGGAAATTGTTGATTTTCTGAAAGACCCAGCCAAATTTCAGCGCCTAGGCGGAAAGATCCCTAAAGGTGCGCTGCTGGTCGGTTCTCCGGGGACTGGGAAGACACTTCTCGCCAAGGCGATTGCCGGGGAAGCCAATGTTCCTTTCTTTTCCATATCGGGTTCTGACTTTGTTGAAATGTTCGTAGGTGTGGGGGCCAGCCGCGTTCGCGACATGTTCGAGCAAGCGAAAAAAAATTCACCCTGTATCGTATTTATCGATGAAATCGACGCGGTCGGACGCCATCGTGGCGCAGGTCTTGGTGGCGGAAATGACGAACGGGAGCAGACCCTCAACCAGCTTTTGGTGGAAATGGACGGCTTTGACGCCAACGAAGGGGTCATCATTATTTCAGCGACCAATAGGCCCGATGTGCTGGACCCAGCCTTGTTGCGGCCAGGGCGTTTTGACCGTCAGATCGTCGTCCCGAGGCCGGATATCATAGGGCGGGAGAAGATCCTCCTGGTTCATATGGCGAAGGTTCCTACCGCTTCAGACGTTCGGGCAAGAGATATTGCCCGGGGTACACCGGGATTTTCAGGGGCTGATCTTGCCAATTTGATCAATGAGGCGGCGCTTCTCGCCGCTCGCAAAAACAAGCGCCTGGTTTCAATGGCAGATTTTGAAGAGGCCAAGGATAAGGTCCTGATGGGATCGGCTCGAAAATCCATGGTCATGACCGATGATGAAAAGAAAGCGACCGCTTATCATGAAGCCGGTCACGCTCTGGTCAGTATGCACGTCCCCCACAGCGATCCCTTGCACAAGGTGACGATCATTCCCAG
>Ga0056124_1000253_pt1 | contig 17116 bp, 14 predicted proteins | sample WorMetHEROISLAND_2_FD_70069 | JGI IMG/M metagenome (GOLD analysis project Ga0056124, IMG submission 70069) | Marine gutless worms symbiont microbial communities from Max Planck institute for Marine Microbiology, Germany - Olavius sp. 4 HERON ISLAND | ecosystem: Host-associated > Annelida >... | reverse complement strand
GATGAGCGAATGTGCGCAGGGAGAGAATTCCAATTATTAGGCGAAGATACACAAAAAGCTCGAGAGGCAAAGGATGATTTAACACAGGAAGGAACAGCAAGAAGGTGACCATTAGTGGATATGTATCAACAGGTTCCCTATGTTTACTTGTGGGAGATTAAAGCGTTTTTGTTCAGGTGTTGAGATTGTGGCACATTCTGACTGACTGTTGAATCGGCGCCTTTGAAGTTTAAGTTTTCTTACTTACTTACTTACATCAGCTACCACTGCAAATTACACTGCCACATCACACTGTTTTGAACTTTTGTTTAACTGGCTAATTTTCCGTGGTCAACTAAACAGAGACCATGTACGGTTCCTGCAAGACATTTCTGGAAAAACTCAAGGCCCACTACAGATGATATGCCTTTTTTGATGGCATATATGAAACAATTACACAGCTACATCATTAATACAATTAGGTAAAAAGTAATAACACAAAAACAACTACGCCGCTTACCTTCTCATCAAGTTTTTGTTGCAACTCAATGATTTTATTCTCCAGACCTTTAGCAACATTTCTCATATGCTCAACAGATCGCGCCTCAATCTAACATACAGACAACAATAAATTCATTTTACGGTCCTTATTTCACATCAAACACGTAAACTACTAGAGTTTACATAATATCAATAATGCACGAATGGGACAAATGAGACCATTACCTCCATAAAAATTAAGTTAAGATAAAATCAATGCATAAAAAAAGAAAATTAACATCACAGTTAATCCCGAGATGACCCCAACGATTTTTGCATGACACCCTCTATATCAGTAGCTAATCTACTAGCAGAACTACTACTACTAAGATTACTACTACTAGCACTACGACCACGACCATAATCGACGACTACGAATATGACTACTTCGACTACTACTACTGCTACTTCTGACTTTTGACTAACTGGTCGGTTTCCATTACACTGTAGATTAGGTCAGATTTCCCACAAGTACACTCAGGGAACCTGTTGATACATATCCGAGATAAACTTTTTTGCGATCAAATCAACAGTGTCAAAGCAAATACATTCCAATGTTACTATTCACTAGGATACTATTAGTACCTCCATGGAAGGAGCGAGGTAATGTTTACAGGTGTTTCTGTTTGTCTGCCCGCTAGATTACTCGGAAAGTTATGAACAACTTTTGATGAAATTCTCTGGAGTAGTTGGGTGTGGCCCAAAAATCGATCACGTGGATTTTGGTGACAAATCCAGTAATGCGTAAAAACTCTTTGCCTATTTGTACCATTACATGTGGAACCGCAATATTTCACTATTATTTGCCAGATGCCAGCACTACAATGATAACGGTTTTTGCGATAAAGTCGCTGAACATGCAAGAGCGTTGCAGTTTAGCATCCTAAAATGAAGGAGACATCTTGGCGAAGGTTTGTGCTGTCCGAGTGCTTCTAGAGCTTACGATGATCACTGTCACTACCTTGAGTTGCTTCCAGTGCTGTCGTGCAATGCGTCGCCTGACTTCAGCCTGCAGCAGGGTGACTGCACGCACGGTCACGTGATAGCGACGCCTGGCCAGCCAGCCGCGCACACAGCGCTGTATGCACTGCAGACGCAGCTCAGTGCGCACCTGCGTGAACTGACGCCGACCAATCAGACCACGCGCACACGACTACCAGCACACACACAGACAACGAACGCCTGAACCGTGCCTACAGCTGTCCACAGCAAATGCCTCTTAGAGCTACGGAGCGTCACCTGCCATATGGGATCATACAGTGTTACTTGTGACCCAACACGGGTGAATGTGCACTGCAGGCCAGGCAGGCTGGTACTCAATTTACCCACCTCGGAGGGATGGAAGGCTGAGTTGACGTGGCTGGTTGGTTATGTACTGAGATGGTTCACCTGTCCACAGACAGTTAGTCACCAATCCAGGTGCTAACCGGGTCAAGCGTAGGGCAACCACGTTGATCGGACACAACAAGTTAACCACTAGACCATGCCACCATCCATACAACAAGTTAACGACTAGACCACGCCACCATCCATACAACAACGACACAGTCCGCCAATGACTCACCAAATTAACTGCAGCACTGACGTGTACAGTGAAGTAAAATAAGACAATTAATAACGACAGTTGAAGCATTCACTTGAGATTATCACAGTCAGGGCCGTAGCGACGGGGGGTATATCGGTATATATCCCCCCAAATCAGTCTACTTTAATTTTTTATGTGGTTGTTGTGTCTCCTTGCAATGAGTAGTTAACATTTATACCCACCAAATCAAATTCCTGGCTACGCCTCTGATCACAGCACAGTGTGAGTACTGAGTACGCGTACGCATGCGCTCGCAGACGAGCATAGACACAAGTGCAAATGCAACACACACACATGGACCGGTAGACTTAAACATCCTATGTTTTTTTCAGATTAGGCTGGAACAATAAATGCATTACCTGGATGAAGACGATGGAACATCTCAGAGACAAGAAGCTTCTGCGACAATGAGATCGCAGCCAGTAGGCTCGAATCACCGTAGCTGCACGACTTTGCCGCACGAACAACGCGTGTCTACACCAGCAACCAACAACACTCACTCAACGCCAGTTTCCACTTCCTCTGGTTAACTAGCTAACCATCAGTAAAGATTGACTGAAGATGTAATCTTAGACGCATTTCTAAACACCACCGTTACAATGTCCTGACCACTAAAAAGAGAACGGAACTAATAAACGTAAATAAAAAAAAACATGGTTGCATAAGGTAATATTGCTTTAAGCTGGCAAAATACTGCCCAGGGGCAGGTAGTTTCAGATGGCAATATTGTTTAATGCGATAGAAATATTTCTGTGACAGTGAATAGCTCAGTATGTCATGTGACATGATTTGGACCAGAACAATTGCATCCAAGCATTTCCCGATACTGTACAGCAATATAAAATACTGAAGTCATATTAATGTTACTAAAATGTTTCAAACAATAAACAGCAATACATTTCTGATGAATACTTTGTATGTATCATAAGATGCTGTGCACAAAAGAACAATGAATAAATGCTGAATAATGGATCGGTCACTGATACCATCGTTAGTAACACTGATCATCAGTGTTACTAACGATGGTATCACTAACTCGTGCAAATCAGCTGGCACTTCCAATATTTTAAAGCGCTTCTGGTCACGAGTCTGACTCACATAAGCAGCGCTATATCAACTAACGGACTTTTCCTGTACCTTTAGTAATTTTTTTTACACATTACAAGATGAAAATAATCCAACCTGCGTGCTATAGCGCCGCGGCCATGCGTCTGTATAAGAATGACAGTCCGACGTATTTTGACGTATCGCTGCTTTGCCAGCCAACCACGCACGACTTTCTGAATGAGCACACTGCAGCAACGCAGCCTATCGGACCGCAGCTTCTCCAAGTACGCCACCTGACCAGCTCGAAAGAAGATCTTTGTCTTTCCAAACTGGTACAGATCGCGATCCTACATCCAGTTCGAATACGCATGTACTACAGATGTGTCATTTCTCAAAGCAAAATAATGCAGTGACAGCTATATGCAAAAGCAGATTTAAGATGATCAATTTTGGATGATACGACGACAGCCACAAACCATGACGGACAAAACAATTACATCCACGTCATCATCTACGTCAATCGCGGCCACACAGAGGACTACGATGGCCACATCAGCGCCGGCTGAATCAAAGACATTCGCCTAAACTTACGACATGAGAAGTAAAATGGCGCACCTAACGTCGTCGCCAAGGGCGTCAACGCATAAGAAAAAGTAGCTGGGACAACATGTACGGAATTCCATTGCAGGAAAAAGCCGTAGGCCTATTTTGAACATCAATTATATGTACAGTATAAACCATAATAGGCTAGGCAGGCCTACATGGAGTGCGTGAATATCAAACAGCTAAAGCAGTGGTGTAGCGAGTGGCACATAGGATCAACTTTTGGGGGATTACGATGCTTTCCCTTTCCCTTTTGTTCTTTTTTATTGTCCCACCTTCTTAAAAACCCATTCTTTGTCCTTCCAGCCTTAACACATTACTGCCTATGTGAATTAGTATGTATTTTAGTAGGCGTGCTAAAACAGTTATGATTGTAATAAGCTCAAATGTAAAACAATAAGTACTTGTCCCATGAAAAAGTAGGGAGACAAAACACGTTGTCTCCCTACTTCAAGGACATGCCCCCTGTCCACGATCGACGCCCATGGTCGTTCCACAATTTGTTTTGTTTAACAATCAGCTGCAGATTAAAGAAGAAGTAAAACACGCCACTTACTGGTACGAGTTTACTGATGACGTTCTCACAAGTCTGACGCATGTTCTGCCTCTGAACGTCTGCGGAGACGGCCAGCACTTTGTAGCGCTTAAAAAAATCTGCATAAGTCCACCTACATGACCAATCCATCACAGATCACTTTAGTATAAACACACTAAATTTACCATATTGAGTCACGACGATGAAAGAAAATCAAATCATTGAAGTTCTGCAGCCCAACACAATCATATGAGTGCAACATGATTTCGTGAATCCAGACGAACTGGTTCAAGCAGTATCATGCACACAAAAACACATAAAATCCAAGGTGACCTTGACCTTTGACCTATGACCTTGATATTCAGTAGGGTTCTAGAGGTTCTCAAGGTACATGTTCATGCAAAATCAAGCTAAGTGCAGCGGCTCACGTGTTCTCGTATTGACAGTTTTGACGATGCTGAAAACAATACTGCCGTCACTTCCACAGACAGTAAAAATAGTGAAGCATAGAGATCGAGACCTGGAAGGGTAGCCAGCAGCACTGATCCTGATGGTTTCCAGGACACCGCAGGCTCTCAGCTGCTGCACCGCTCGCACTGGCTCAAACCTGACACACAAAAATCTGATTACTTATTTACTAATAAAAACTGACAGATTTGTATATAACTCTGCCATTAACAATATCAGTCACTAACTTCCTGTATTTCCCAAAACTGTCACACTCCGGCAATTACCGGTACATAAATTGTGACAATTCTTACTTGCTACTGATTACTACAACTGTGGGCCTTACTATTGCTGTTGCTGATTATAATTAGTATTAAAAAATAACATTAAAACTACCACAAAAACAGTTTTTCCTTAAAAAGTAGTTTTATGTTAAAAAAACTACAACAATATCTGTGAATCAGCCAGTAAACAATAAATACAAATAAACTAAAAAAAAGTCCAGAATCAGCATAACATAGTAACAGATATGATATCTCGTCTTATATCTTATACACAACAGAATAACTTTTAGATTTTCGTTTCGACTGACACAACAAAGTGACAATGATGCAATATTCATACTATTTATACATATAATTTATTTGACTTCAAGGGTAGCCGCCACAAACTACAACCGTTTACAGCAATAACTGGAGCAAAGACGAGGAGAAATGAAACATTATCACACTGTAAAGGCGTGTACAAAGCGACAAAAATTAACTGAACTGAACTGAACTGAAATGCCAGTTCAGTTGCATTGCACCGACTGTACAGGGCGAACGAACTCGCAGTTCAGTTCATTTCAGTTCAGTTAATTTTTGTCGCTTTCTACACGCCGCAAGCGAGCGTAAGTAACGCCGTTGAGAAGGCGCAGACATGTACTGACGTGAACGGCTGTTTGAGGTCGTTCGGTTTGATGCAGCGGACGTAATGAGGCGTTGTCGAGAACATTGTCTCCATCAACAGCTTCAGTGACTCGCGGAACTGCAGCAAACCAGTTAATTTCACTCACACGAAAAGTGGCTTTTTGTAACAATAAACACCAGCTTCACATATAACAAAGTACCGCTGATAGAAACTGTATCGACTGGTACTGGTGTGCTCAGCAGTATGATAGTGTAATTAGTAATAAACGGATATGAATGAATGAATGAATAGACAACTGGACATTATCACTGAAAGCAAGTTTAGCTGCTGAGTCTGATGGTTCCAAGACTGGCAGTGATTCGTGCGCATCTCAGACTGAAATGAAATCAGTATTGCTAGGACGGACGAAGTTCTGCTAATAATTTAACGTTGAAGTCAAAACTGTGTTCCGCTGTAAACTACACGGTGGCGCCTAAAAAGTAAAACATACATTCTTTATGTAGATCCAGCGGTCAGACAGCTTTTGAAACGATCAGTTACAATCAGTGCTGTGAAGTGCGGTTACGCTAAACATTGTGTACTGCTTGTCAAGGCTCAAGCATATAATCGCATGTTCCAGTTTCTGAGGCGCACGCCACCCTGTATACGCAGTAGAAACCTGTGAGCCGACAGTCTTCTTATGCTGTCGTAGCTGCTGAGTGGACTTCTGAGCAACTTTACTAGCACGAACGACGGCCGCAGTGGACTTGGCTTTACCGCTGGACGCTGCAGTGGGCCTGGCGTCATCGTCCTCACGAAACAATTCAGCGACCAGCTCATACTGCCACAACAGACAACAAACAACACAACGCTTCTCACGTTCATGCTCTTTAATGCAGCGGCGTCTACAACCTGCGTATAAACCTTGCAGAAAATGCTCCACCATAAAGGTAGGGGAATGAGCCGTTCAGGGTATAAGTTCTAAAGTATCTACACAAAATATCAACAGTCGTCAAAAATATTTCTCAAGCGTGATCACGAATAATTTAGCCTCTCTAGCTTGCTTCCAAACGCTTTTTTGGCCCCGAATGTCCAAAAACTGACGGCGGCTGGGGCTTTGCTTCACAGAGCTCACCAGATGCCGTAGCTAGGCTTAGGGGAGAGCTCCTGAAGAAAGGACAAAGGAAAAACCGAAAGACAGAAGGAAAGGAGAGGAGAAGAGAAGAGAAGAGGTAAAGAATGCGGGAACTAGTTCCCAGGGTTCTGGGGATAGACGCCTCTGCTTTATTGAACACGTTCTCCAAGACGCACCTGTCACTAGATGAGTCACGCGGCATTTCTGCCACTCACATGCTCACATGAAAAACAAAACAGCCCTTTTTGTGTTTTATCTCCTACTAAGCTGACCTCTCAGAAAGATTATATAGTCAGGGCACATACACATAAAAACGTACGCTCATACCCAGAGAGGTACATGTACAACAAACATCTGACAATACAGATGGCATGTAAATGACGCCGAACCTCGCTGGCTTTCAGTATCTTGATGTGTTCTTCAAGAATAGTGTCACGATTCTTCTCAATGAAGCCTTCGATCTGATACTCGACACGGTCAGCGAAATGATGAACGATGAAAGCGGCAGTCGACATGCGAGGCTTCTCAAAGTGCACATGTCGGCCGTGCTTGCCATACAGTTTCTGACACCAGTTCTGATCAGATCCGTTCGGCATCTAAACCGTACAACATACGCAGACATATCTTGCACAGTAACACGTTACGTTCGATCAACACAGTTGCCCTACGCTGGGCCTGGTTAGTACTTGGATGGGTGACTGTCTTTGGTCAGGTAAACAGTCTCAGTATATAACCAGCCACCCAGATCAACTCAGCCTTTCATGGGTAGGCAAATGAGTAGCAGCCTTCCACAATCTGATCAAACGCTAACGATGAAAACAAAGAAGACTTATCAACTTAAGAACAAAATTAACAAAATTACAAAGTGCTGTCACGCAATTTACAAAACAAAACTTGCACAATATGCAAGTACTGCACAGCAACAATCAGCAAACAGCCGATTCAAACCTTGCATTCTTCGTCAAGCAGATCCAGAATGCCGAGCTTTCCTTCAATGAGATCGATGCACGGCTGGTTGTCATAGAAGTCAATGAACGACCATTCAATGGCTTCACGCACATATTCCTCCTGCTCCAGCTTGAACACGTGCTGCAACCATTCACACCTTCTTCACTACTAGCGACTCCATTTGAGGAAAAAACTCACGGGCTGAAACAGTATCTAATAGCTACTTAAACGTATCAAATTACAGCCTTCGTTTAGCACTGTTGACGTTTTGGCAACAGTTAATGTTGCTGCGTTCCCTGGAACGATTTCTGTTCGCTACAAATCGTTCCAAGAAAGACAGCAGTGGTTGTCAACATTTTTGTTTAACTGGCAAATTCAGTCTTAAGTTATTCCTAGTTAACTTAGGTCCCCAAAAGTATATTTTCAGGAGTTCTTTCAATAGGACTTTTTATACGCTGTGTGCCTTTTCTGTTGCACGCATCATGCGCAGCAACTTTATAAATTCAAGTAGCAGTAATATGCACTCAGACACTAAACTCAATATAGAAACTACAGAAATATAAATTACTAATCACTAAATTACTAATAATACAGACTGCACATTTACACAACATAACAAAATGTTATATTCACCAGGCAGAACTGCTGCTGCAACTTCTCATTTGCATAATTAATGCAAAACTGCTCAAAGCTGTTAACCTCAAAAGTTTCAAATCTGCAAAAATGTCACAACACATCTGCATGCTAACGCTGTATGTTACCATGAAAACAACAACATACAAAGCATATAATTCATGGTCAAAGATTCTCTCTCAATTAATTAACCATGTTTGAAATACAATGAAAGCTTTCGAAATATGGACCTAGAGAAACTCGGCTAGATTGACAAGAAGAGTTAGAAGACTAATGAGGAAATTTTACACATGGTTCAAGAAGATAAGAAGATATTGGATACAATACGGAAATGTAAACACAAATGGTTGGGCCACGTGCTGAAACAGCATAATGCTGCATGATATCTTCAAGGGAAGGATGTTAAAGGAAAAGACAAGGGGAAGAAAAGTAGAAGGGGAAGAAGAGTAGACTGGTACAGAATGAGCAGACTACTGAAAGAAAGAAATACCACGGAACTGAAAATTACAAATCTCACAATTATTGTTATCTGGTGTGGCTGCCTACCACCTACAACGTATAGGTCTTAATACAGACAAGCGTTAATAAGGATCGTTGCAATACAAACCCGTAAATGTCGAGAACGCCAATAAACTTTGACGTCTTGGCCGTGGCTGTTAGCGACTTGTTCAGTTCCGTCACAATGCTCAGAAACAGCTGGGAATAAATGTGCTTGGCGAGCGCGTCTCGAGCAAAGATCACCTGAATACGACAGCCGCAAATAACGATTCAGCATGTGATAAACAATGCAACAGATATCAAAACATTTAATAATTCTCATAACACAGAAGGGAGTAAAACTCTTTACACACAAGTCACACGTGCATGCATACTTCTCTGTGTGGTTGTATACATGTTTTATTATTACCAGTATGCTATGATTGTTTGTGCTGCTATCATTCTGATTCTGTCTCTGTCTGTCCTTCTGTGTTAGCCTATGTGGGGGTTTTAACCTAAGATAAACGCACTGATTGATAAGCTGATGATTTCAGCAACTTCTCATAATGGGGTTTCTCAGGTGCATATTTGTTCAGTAAAACAACTGAACGACTGGTTTTCTGAACTTTAACTGATTCGCAGAGTCGCAGATTCGATGATCCACAAAATCGCTCACAAATTCAGCATAAAATGCAATTAATTAACGACATGAATCTAAAACAGACACAAATGCACACTCGGTTTCATTTGTCTAACAATGTGTCCCAAATAAGTAGTACACCTATCTCATATTAGTAACTTTGTCAATTCGCAACGGATTTTCAAAATTCTTGCACTGGCACATTCTGTGAAATATTTGTCATTCAAGATCTCACCACGCCCAAAACGCGTCGCCACACTACCTTGTGAAAAATAAATTTTCAAAAATTGCAAAAACCAAAGCACAGCAATGGCAAACTAAGGAAAATGTGATCGTGGACAAGCTGGTATTAAGCCAGTAAGACCAGCTACAAATTCATCATTAAAGTAGCACAAGCTGGTGTCATACGGATCATTTTTATGGCGATCTTGGTTCAAAGTGTTTTAAAGAGATGAATGCTAACGAACTGACTGATCATCATCCTGTTGATATTTTTCTACGCTTTCCACTGCTTCGATTCACAACTACTTTAAGTTCTATATTGCATTTATGTGCAGCAACTGAAATGCACTGCAGCAAACCAATGCTAAAATTTTAAGCACAAGACATTAATTAACAATATTCATAAAAGTGTGAATAGCTACCTGAGACAAGGTCAAGGGCGTTGTCAGGACTTCGTTGGCGGTGACAATCTTGCGGTTGCACAACCAGTACTGCATCTGATCTCGGTCAATACCAAAGAGCCGGCACGTTATTGGCAGATGCACGTCAGAATTCTGCACAACAATGTTCCAAGCCACGATTCAATGTAAGCCACAAAACTATTCCACAACATACTGTCACACAAATAAAATACACTCAGAAAAAAAACAGATCAATTATGCACGAGAAATATCGTAGCTCAAGGCAAATACAATGTTTTGGTCACGTCACATTTGAAAATAATGCACTTAAAAATAATGGCCTCAGTGCACGACGATTACTGCATGCCGGAAGGGCATCCCCTCCAAACAGTAAAAGGCAGTGCACATGGGTCAAGTTGGTTAAATAATAGAAATAATGGCTACAACAGCTGAGTTTCAAACAACGTATTCATACGTCAAAAAAAAACAATATTCCAACAACAGATAGAAAGTGAAAATAATCAGGTGAACACCAGCATACTTTATTGTGGGGCTGTACTAAAGGCCACACTACGAGTCTCCTTCATCAGTCTGTCTGTCCATCCGTCCTGTGCGGGCTCATAAATCAAGAAGTATAAAGCATAGAAAAATCAAAACTGGTGCAAACATTCCCCACTTAACAAGTGTGCCAATTTTCAGCTCAAGCGGTCGAAAGTCAAGCGGACGGCCGCACAATATGCCAGCACTGGGCCGACAGTTTACTCTTTACTGAAAGATTCTTACCGGTACATAGCTACTTTCTGCTTTGTCCTGCTCCAACTGCACGTTGCCAAGGTGAAGAATTCCCGACAGAATTCTGAATATTTCCATTTGTCGCACCGAGTTAATACCTACAATGAACTGATGGCTTAACAGCTTGTAAAATAACAATTAGTTTATTTTACCAGATGCAATAAATTCTTTAGAAATAATCACTTGTTAAAAATATATACTACTCATTATAAGAACTATGATGCAGTTAGCCATTCTCACCATCACCTGTTTACAGAACTTTTAGTCAATCATGCTAACCACGGAGACATTTGATTGGAGATGCTATAGAATGAATCTGATTCACTGCCACGACATGTTAACTATTATTAGCCGCGCGATGGTTTGATGCTGTTCTACATGTGGACATCGTAGATACATGCCCCCTCTAAAGTGAAAACAGTGAAACTATGCTAGTGCTGGAAATAGTTTCATCATCATTTTTCACACGCAAAACCTGCAGTCACGATTGATGTCGGTGAGTCTGGAGAAGGCAATGACAATAATTCCTGAAGCTTCTGGCATAGTAAATCAGAACTAGCTCTTAATATTATATAAGTATTTGAAATAAATGCTACTTTGAAAGTAAATGTAAAAGTGAGTGTGGCTTTTTTCCACCAATAAGTGTTTCTGATGAAATATAAATGCTAAAACTCAACTCAAAATCATGAAAAAAACCGAAGTTGCCCCTCGCAAGTTACTTTAAAAATTTCACAAAATGATTTTTCGAAAATCAGTTATCAGTACCCTAACTTAAGCAGGTGTTTTTCAGGGTTTCCCACAGGAGTTGAATTTCAACATTTTAATACGTGTTATTACACACCTTTACAAACATACTGGTGAAGGAATTTTTTTGGTAATGCATTAGTTGGCAGATTTTCATAATTATGTTTCCCTTACTATTAGCGTAATACGAGCTGATCACGCTGTGTCAGTTAATCTGCAAACTGATCTGTAACTAGAACTCACCAAGAAGTGTCAGTGCTTGACGTACACTGGCAAAGTCAGCGGCGTCATCAATGCTTTGAACCACTGGCGACATGCCCTGATTCAGGTAACAGAACTGCTGCGGATCTCCTGTAACCAGCACATTACTGACAGTGAAACCGAAGCACACACGTGACAAACATTGCGTTGTGTTTGTACGAGCGGCGTTCATCTATGTCCGTTACATTGCACGAATGAACAGCGACGATGACGGTGGGTGGGCTCAAAGCTGGCCAGGGATTCTGGGCAGGGAAGAGGGGGCTGGGAGAGCATCATAAGCTCCCCAGTGAAGTCTGAGGCGAAGCCCCAACAGCAAACCATTTGTGCTCTTATTTCTTGCCCCTAAAATGACTTTTCTTATGCTAAAATAGGGCAACTCTCAGTAATTCTAAGTGACATGTCCCCTTGTCAATAACAGATTGATGTCCACGGTTTATAGCAAGTACGCAAGATGCTGTGATTTCCCAATCCATACCAAGATGAAAGTCAAGAAATTCTTCAGCATCGGCTGCAGTACAGAGCTGGTAGAATATGTGATAGTTGCGCTCATCTGCTGACTGAAATACGACCCTGTACACAATATAACAAAACACGCTGGGTGACCGTCAAGAAAAAAACACGTTTTCACTTACAACTGTTATCAGTTACTCGGCTAACAGCTATATCAACTGCAGTAAGACACAATCGGTAAGCATTTTTCACAGTCTCTAGAGAAAGAAATCATCATTTTTGTTGACAATGTATCCAGCTCAGCTGAAGAGTCGTTTGCACGGAAAGGACGTGCATCATATCTGCTATGCAATACTTTCCTGGTGAAGTAATTTAATCAACAATTTAATGATTACAAATTTGTAATGATAAAAAAATTTTTAATTGTGTGACTAATCATTAATTTCCGCAGCTCTAATACAGTTACTATTCTAATAAGTTAATGTTTGTTTCCATTGTAAGATTGCAAATGTAAGACGAAAAAAAACTGTTAGCAACAGCATTATAATGTTCAGAGACCGAGATTTTTCGAGGAGGTAGGTGCGCATGCTCGCACCCATGATGTGGTCAGCCTTGCTGAAGCCGATCTGTATGTATTTACCAAACCGACTGCTGTTGTCATTCCGTGTCGTTTTAGCATTTCCAATCGCCTAACGTTCACATGCACACAAACAACACGTAAAACGTAATATAAAGACCAATAGGGCGGCGCTGATCTCCATTTCCTCAACCCTAAGCCAAACATCAGTTTACACTGCAAGCCCACGGATACGGGACTAGTGCATCGCCGTATCTCAGAAATGGTGCGAGATAGGGCTAAGGTTACTATTAATCACTAATAGGAAGTCCCACAAGCGCTTTCGATTGCTACCAAAATCAATGATCTTGGACGACCATCAACGGCCGTACCGCACTCTACTGCACAAATGATGCGTCTTTCGGAGCTCATCACAGAAATTTGAAAGAAGATAGACCCATACTATCAGCAGCAAAAATGTAGCCCAGAGGCAGTATAAGGCTCATGTGGATATTCGTGAGGGTTCCATGGGAAGAGGGTCTCAAACTCTAACGACTGTAGGGTGGTCAGAACCGACGATTTTTAATAATTTAGGTCGGCATATCTTCCGAACCATTACAGTTGAAGCCAACATTATTATGCGGCGTTGACTTTCCAGTGACCCTAAAATGCTTGAATTTGAGACGTCATTTTATGCTAAAATATGCTTGCAGCGTCGGTTTGACTAGATTTTTGTGTTTCACTTTCGGAGAACTGCCATACGTACTGCCAGTTACGACAACGTTCGCCAAGGACTAGTTTCTGGCGGTGTACAGTTTATGCGAATATTCACTAGGGTTCTCATACAAGAAGGCGTAAATTAACAGTAGGGTGGTTGAAAGCGGTCAATTTTCAATGCCTTTAGTCGCCATATCTTCCCAACCTTTAAAAATTAGGCCAGAGCTATAATAAAAGCTGACGAAAGGAGTATTGAGCACATACTCTAGTTTGTGTCGGTACATTTTTATGTGGATAATTGCAAGGGTTCTTAAGGACACGTCAAACAACTGTATATGCACTATTCTTGCAGACTTGCATGCATCCGTTGCCATGTAGGTTTGCTAAGAAAATCCCAGACATGACATATAACGAAACTCAAAAAAACAAATTCCCTACAGTATGATGAGACAATAGCACGAAGCTCACGCCCTGTTTTCTAAGCTGTAGCTGAGATGCTTGTTATTTGCCTGCAGAGTCACCAATCCAGGCACTAACCAGTAACCAGGCCTGACATAAAGTAACTTTGTTGATCGCGATCAATGCATTATCACTACACCACGCCACCAAATTAGTAAAATGTTTTTTTTCTAATAACTCCATAATTTAACAGCTAACAAACCTAACAGCTATCACTTAGGCGTAGTATTTTTAATACAAAGATAGCAATACTATTTCCAGTCACCTCCATGACGGGGTTTGAAGCTAAGACGCGTTTTTCCACCTGCGTTTCGGCCTCGGCACCACACACAGTTGCAAAGTAGCGCATTGCATACTTGGCCGAAACTGTCTTTCCAGCTCCTGACTCTCCAGACACGATAATCGACTGATTCTCTTCAAATCTATGAACACAAATCAAGCAGAATCTTCAGTAAACATCCAGAGACGTACAGCACAAAATATACTTTACAGAACTGCCGCCGCTGCTGCTGCTGTACTGCGACAACCAATCACAGAACTGTAAAATTATTTTTAGTAAACATTAGAATTAACACAACCACTGTCATTACTACAGTGCCAGAGCTCCTAGTAGCACTATTATTAGTGGTCAGTTTTTTGACAACTAATTTTCTGTGATCACAAATGGTTACAACAATTCTATCAAAGTTGACGAAACTGTTTTTACAGGACGAATGACCAATTTAGTAATAGTGTGCAAAGCAGTGAGAAAACGCAGAGTTGCTCGCCAGCATTCCTATACTTTCACATTCACGATAAGCAAAAACGGCGCAGAACTGAGAAATGTGGTACCTGGACAAACGCTTGAATGCTTCCTCGGCAACTGCAAAGATGTGAGGGTCCATGCTGGCCATATCCTGGCCACTGTAAGCTCGTATTGTATCATTGTCATAGATCGGCAACTGCTGGTAGGGATTGATTGCAACAAGCACGATGCCTACACAAACAAAATCATATCAGCATACCAAAGTACCATCAACACATCTGTCATTTGACTAGAAAACTATGTAGGCCCAGTGCTGACATATTAGCGGCCGTCCGCCTGACGTTTACCTTTTGAGCTTATAGCTGAAGACTGACACTCCAATTACTCCTGCCCTGCAGAACGTTGGTACCAATTTTTTTTGTTTTTCTGCTCCCTTTCGAGTTAGGAGCCCGGATGACACAGACAGACTGATGGATAAACAACCAAGACTTATTGTGCAGCCCATTAGTAGAGACATGCTTTATTCTTTGAAATAAAATATGGCAATGCTCAGCTAACTTTGAAAAATACAAAGGTAGATAATATTATCACAACAGTATACACAATAATGGCCATGAATTTCTTGCTACACAACACTGGTCATATTATTTTGTCGTTTTAACTCCCCGTGTTGTTTTTCTTTTCCATACTTTTCTACTGCTGTATAAAGTGGCCGTAAACTGTTGTGAAAAAAACTGAAACAATGTCTGGGCTTTAGGTCAACTGTGTAATGTAATGATTGAGCAATGTTGCAGCTGTAATAATTTCCTGGTTATTAAAATAGCATCCTGTAAAATATATAAACAAAATGCACATCTAGAACACATCTTGTTAAATAAACAATGAGTGAATGAATGAACACACAATGTTGCAATACTTCAGCGTAGAATCATGATCAACTTACCACAATATGTATAGATGTAGTTTCGTTCACAGAATCTCACTTGCAGATTGTACAGCACTGCAGCACAGAACAGAACAGAACAGAACAGAAATCAAACTCAAGTTCACTGTGTGCTGACAGTCAATAAATAACCACAGCCACCCAGAGATAAATTTGACCATGTAGCAAATATGAGAGCCAGCATTGTCATCATATCTGTCACACAAATGTAAAAACGCAAACGTAAAGTCCTCCCCAAGCTGCAACGCCCATGAGGCGACGCTGATCTTCGTTTCCGTAGCCTTAAGCCAGACCCCAGTTTACACTGCGAGACACAAAGGAGTGGCCAAGCAGAGTTAACATGGGTGGTCGACTGGTTGGTTGTTTTTGTATACTAAGATGGTTTACCTGTCTGCAAACAGTCACCGATCTACACACTAACCGGGCCCAGTGTATGCCAACTACATAGATCAGACAATGTGTTAACCACTAGACCACTCCAGTGCACGCCACCACCACCTAGTGAATTTTAGAATTTTACCACACACACTCCAAGACTTTTGATAAGCCAAATAAGAAGCCTGAGTCGATAGCTTAGCGACTGGTTTCGACTCGGAAGCATAACGACGGAGGTGGCAGCGGTTCCAGAGACTACCATAAATACTGGAGTTCATTAAGTCTACCAATAATGAATACTGATGAATTGATGAATAAAGATGTGTATAATAAGCACCAGCAACAACTGAGTATATTCTCACTTGGATCTAATAAACTGGTGACAAATATGGTCATGTCAGAAATCTCCCAAATAAACTACGTAATATGCTTATACATGTAGTTCATAATATGCTCAGAGTGTCGAATGAGAACACTCTACCTGCAGGCTCGTGCAGGTAACTCAGTGATGTCAAGTCATTCTCACCAACAAGAATTTCTGGATTGCGCAGATGTGGTAAGTCATCCAATGACTTGATTTTCAGTACGTCCTCCTGTTTGACAAAACATCAGCAACTGAGTGCAGACCAACATGCTTACAGGCAAGGCTCAACGTCAGATAAAGAAATGGGCAAGTGGAGCACATGCTTGACAACCAGGGGGCCTCCACAGCTGTCCACATATTTCATTAAAAATGTAACAAAAGCTGTTTTTGTTGTTATAAACATATTTTAAAATGAGAAAAATGGCACGTCTAAAATCCGTTTAAATTTAGATAAAAATGTACTAGTTTGGTTTATAAGTAGTAGTAGTGACGCGAAGCGATCAGCCGAAACCTCCCGCCGTTGCGATTGTTCGCCAGAACGGTCTGTCCTCCGCTAGCTGCAGGGCCTCAGTCGCTGTAACACCCGTGTCATGACAAATCTGGTGGATCCAGGTGGTGGGTGGTCGACCA
>Ga0056124_1000252_pt1 | contig 17223 bp, 10 predicted proteins | sample WorMetHEROISLAND_2_FD_70069 | JGI IMG/M metagenome (GOLD analysis project Ga0056124, IMG submission 70069) | Marine gutless worms symbiont microbial communities from Max Planck institute for Marine Microbiology, Germany - Olavius sp. 4 HERON ISLAND | ecosystem: Host-associated > Annelida >... | reverse complement strand
CCCCCGTACTTTTTTAACCTACGACGCAGTAGTGTGCTCCTTTGAATGCTGGAGTACATTCCATGCACTGCGTGGCCGCTCGATGCAGTTTAACGACCACAAGGGCCAGGGACCGGCCACATTGTCGAAACTTTCCCAAGACATTTTCCAAAGAAGTTCCTACGTCAGATGATTTAAAGGATTTTCAAAAAAAATTCTCCTATCCGAACTTTTATACTATGTTTCGAAAATGTGCACCCTTTCATAGGATAAGAAATCTGCCTATGAACTTCGAGAATGTTGCCACAGGATTCTTGGGCCAGGGAGCGTATGAGCAATCAGGATTCATTGCAAAGGTTGGCTACACCTCAGTGCACCACTCAATCGAATTTTTGCACACCACGAAACAGAGTACTGTACTTTTATAATAGTTCTGCGTCGTTATTAACAATGAAACCCTGATACTGACACAGGACAGAAACAAAACGAACCATCAATTTCGGTGGTGGAAAAATGCCATTAGCTACGGGTTTTCGATCACCAATTTCAGGGTACCAAACAAACGCACTGCTGGCCAGCCGCCGCCCAAATTTTGGGATAGCAGCCCCCGTGGCTTGCCCCCCCCACGTAGCGATCCACGTAACAGTTCAAACGGCAAAATCAATCGTCAACTTCACGAAACATCATTCGTCACTCATCAACGAAATACCAATCGACTAGAACACATCTAACAACAGCAAATATAATATCTGCAGGATATCAAACGACAAACAACAGCTTCTACAGCATGAGTCTAAACAACAAAGCACCAAACTTTTGTCTGTATCTCCGCTAAGTACTGGGCGACTTTCGAAATACTTTGACCGGCACACTCTGTGGACAATTTGCAATACCGCGGTTATTAAATATCGTATCACACTTCAACTGCGTTGCTACCTACCTTGTGAAAAGCAAACTACTGTAAAAACACTCTAATCGGAAGAAAGACAGCAAGACCACTATTTCCCAAGGTAGTGTAGCGACACAGTTCGGTGTGGTGAAATGTTTAAGTCACGTTAACGCAAATTTTCCACAGTGTGTGTCGCTGAAAGAACTTTGAAAATCGGTCTATGTTTGGCAAAGTTTGACGCCTTGTTTTTTGACTCACACAACCACCACCATAGAACACCCGTCACCTCAGTGTCAATTTCTTCACAGTCACGGAACTGGGGCGCTGAATTCGGAGGCAAATTCTGACACCGTAAACAACAACAATAACAATAATTTCCTTAGTTTTCTTCCAGAAATTTTGCTAACTGTGAAAACAAACGACAGCATCTGTGGCAAAGAAACATTCATATAATTTCGTAGCAAAAATTCACACTTTACGGCTTTCTCATTACTTGCGAGAACAGGGTATGCACGAATACGTTACATTTCACAATGGAAAGACTTATACGTGAAACACGCAAACGTCTGAGTTGATTTAGTCTTCAAGTTAGAGCAATAGTTGCATTGATAGTGCATTAGTCTACAACCACGCTATTTACATCACACAAGCACAACTAGGTCACCGTAAAGTAGGTCACCACAAGGTCGCAAATAGGTCACGGCGAGTCCGAGGTCAAGGTCATCTGAGGCCAGCTCGTTGACACAGAATAGTGCAATCAGTGGCGTATTCAGAAAGGTGTACATTTCAGGCGTACATTTTTACGCTAGGCATAGACTACTTGAAGGTTAAGAAGATTGCTTGTAGCTCCTAATCGTAACCCATCTCAAAGCTATGGAGCGCCACCAGCCATAAGGGTTACCTACCACCCGACACAGGTGAATGCGCCCCACCTTAACCCCAGCCAAGCAGGCCGGTACTCGATTTACCTATCCGGAGGGATGGAAGGTTGAGTTGACCTTGGTGTTGGTTATATACCGAGATGGTTTATCTGTCCACAGACAGTCACCCATCCAAGCACTTGATAGCGACCAGACCCAGAGTAGAACCCACGACTTCTAAGTCCAACGTCCTGATCGCTACGTCACCAAGACACCACTTACTTCCTGCTATCATTAATTTTCCTCTTTTCGTGAAATTATTTTCACTTTCAAAGTGGGGGCCCAAGCGCAAGGGTTGCCCTAGATACGCCACTGACTGCAAAGCAAAAATCATCCACAGTCTGTCACCGGGAAAAACCCAACGTCATCGCTTTACTCACACTCGGCAACACGACAAGGCCATGCAATTACGCGCACTTCTTCAAGTGAGACACGTTCTAAGCACTGAACTTACTTCAAGTGACATCAGAAACTGGAACGAGAAAATTCACCGAATAAAACCACGACTAAACACGTTACACAATTAAGATTGGAATAAGATCGCATATTAAACAACCGACTATGAAAAAGAATAGAACGCTAGGGACTGACAGTGACGGTACAAACTCGAGATATGTCGACAAAACAAAATACTGAGAAATTACGGCCAAACTTTTGTTGAGACATTTACGACGATCGTCACTCACGATACCACATTTTACGTTAAAAAGCATCAAAAAACGTGCGAAACAATACATTCACAGCAATTTCATAACATCATAAAAGCATACCGTTGACGATGAAAGCAAATAATTCCCCAAAACACCACTTCGAATACTGTATTTAATATGTACAATTGACAACAGTTATTCCAACACCAGAAATGTCCTGATGCCCAGTCTCCAAGCAACCAAATGCGATCACGCTTCCCTATCAGTATGTTGCGAATACAGGCAAAACAAGGCATGGGCTAACCAATACAACTCCTAGGGTTTGCGGTTAAGTCTTGCTATAACAGTCACTTTGTGTGCCTATATGTTACAGAAATAAATTTAACTGTCACATTCAACACCTGGCTACATCTGTATCTTGGTGCTACACGCATGGTTCCCACTCAAATAACATAATCCAAATTCAAAAGTCAAATACGACTGTGTATAGGTAACTTCCATAGGAAAACATGATACATCAAGTGCAGCATATCACTCAACCGAATATTTACAAAAAACAAGCAAGCGGAATACGCGACTGATTGTAGTGTAACTTTAGGGAAACTACACTGAAAAAAGTAGTGATTCAACTACTTTATTGTTTTTTAGGGAGAAACTAGCTAAATTCTGAACTTTTTCAGGACTTTTTCAGCACCGAAGTCCAATTTCGTGACCTTTCAGGTCCAGATTTTCAAAAACTCCAAATTCAGAACTTTTCAGGATTCACAAGAACCGTATACAGGCAGTTCAGTCTAACAGTCTACGTTTGCTTACTATGACTACAAACAGCCTTCAGAACTACTCACAGTGATGCCGGCTGTGATTGGTGCAGAGAACTGGCCAATCGCAACACTCAAAGCACAAGCTCTAACAATAACTACACACCAGTAATAATAGCAATGTGTCAAAGTAATTCGACACCAGGTCACCAGGTGGCGTCGCTACAAACATGTCATTTTGGATGAAGGAAAGTCATAGAGCGTTGCTGAGTTCCTGGATGCTATCTACAGCGACCATTTCGCTAACACTTAGCAATCAGAATCCGTGATGCAAATTTTGACTGGGGTTTCAACCCCTCAAATCTCCCCTCACCGAGAGCCACCTATATTCTGTGAATTTTGATTTAACCGGACCACTCGACATCAAACGAAAATGACATCGAGGCTCTTTTTGCTTATATTTGGGATCAGTGATCAAGTCAGAACTAATCTATAATGAATACAGACAAAAACCCGATAACTCAAGCTAACAGAATAAAAAACCAACTCTGCAAGTTTGTAAACAGCCAATAAGGGAGAAGATCACTTCTCTGGCCAACCACGGAGAAGATCACTTCCCCAAACAGCCAAACAAGGAAAAGATCAGCAATCTTTGACATGACACGACACTCGACAACACACGAACATAGAATATGCAAACGAGTTTTAAAAAAACTACGGCTGTTTGACACTAATGAGTAAACTCTATGTTCTACGTAATAACTACGACCCATCTCTATGTACATACTCCGACCTGCGGCAAACAACCAATGAAAGCCATCGACCAATCACATCAAACTATTTACATCATCGCTTAGCAACCAGTCGTTGTCGTGGCAACAAACTCCACCCACACACGCGTGATATGTCTCAGCTTCACCGCGTTGCCATGACGACACGAACGAACAACACTGAATATGTTATAAATAACAACACTTTGTTATATGCCTGGTTACAGACATTTAACAAATAACTTTTCAAAAATCAACAAACTGTTGCATAAACAGTTACTCACTTCAACTGTAATTAATCGTTGTTAATCAAAACGAAAACCAATATTCCACTGGGTCCCGCTCCGAGTATGATACATTAATACGCGACATTAATCAAACAACGACAATGAGAAATTTCAATTATTAAAATTTTCACCAACGACAAACTGCATTATCAGTGGTTGACTCAGTTGCAAATTCAAAACCAGTGGCAAATGTCACAGCACGCCTGTAGCCGAGGGGGGTTCAATGGATTCCTGGCAGCTGTAACTATAGGAAATATCGTATAGAAATAACCAAAAACGTCACCACCAGATGGAATTTTCGAGCTCAAAATGCATAAAAATGCACTTTTGGCCGGGGCTTTGCCACAGACCTCACTGGAACAGCTTATACTGCTCCCTCAGACACAGCTGGATTAGTGAAGATGTGTGTGCTCGATTCAAATACCACTCTGGAACCATCGATGAGCTAATGCTCACGAAACGTGCGACAGCATCAGTTTAATTTCGTACGCAGGTTGCCTTGGTCTATGTCCAGTAATTTCAGCAAAATTTCACTCTAAGTGCGCGTCGCAGACTAAAATAGCGAAAAATTCACTTAAAACCCCTATTTTTAGAGTTCAAGGGCATTCGAGGTCATCGATGTTGGTACCCCTGTAAAGCTCGTCAGTAGTGCTTGTTATGATACTCAGCAAGTATGTGTCTATCTGCAACCGTTCTCATTATATAATAGTCGACAGTAGCAGAAACTGCGCGTTTTGAAGAGGGTACCCAAATTTGATGCACTCGTACGGAGGACTCCTTCATCCTACGGAGACGAACCTTACACTGTTTAAATCTATGTTTAATGCTGAACATTTATTACGCTGGCTGTCTTGGTCTATCTTGAACGGTTTCGGTGCAATTCAGTCAGTGAATGTGTATAAAATGAGTATCGCAGTCTGAAATCGAGAAAAATTCACTAAAAACCCCTATTTTGGGGTTCAAGGTCGTTCAAGGTCATCGATGTTGGTACCCCTGGAAAGCTCATCAGCAGTGCTAGTTATGATAAGGAGCAAGTCTGTGTCTATCTGCAAGCGTTCTTACGACAGACGAGCCAATAGTGGTAAAATTACGATTTCTTAGGGGGGGGAGTACCCCCCTTTGATGCCCTCGTTCGAGGGGAATCTCCTCACCCAGCGGCACCAAATTACCTCATAAGAAACTAGAGACTCTAGGCTATCATATGGCGAAAACGTGGAGTCTCTATCTCATCTGGGCTTGAATCGGTACTGGGTCGTGACGGACGGACAGACGGACGGACAGACAGACAGAATCGCCATAGCTCATACGTGCTCAGCAGTACCTGCCGGTAGAGCTGTCGCACGTAAAAACGCTCAAGGCTAAGTACTGCCCTCAGGTATCATGCAGACAAAAAATGCACAAAAACCCATGTGAAGGTTGTCAAGGAACATGTTCATGCATAAGTGGGTAGCTGCAGTATCATGCACACAAAAAAAACCCACGTTGACCTCAAAATTCAATGGTCTTGTAGAAGTTGTCAACGTATATGTTCATGCAAAATTTCATCAAGCTAAGTGCAGCGGTTCACGAGTTATCGTGTAAACAGAAACAGAGAAAAAATAAGTGACAATGCTGAAAACAATACTGCCTTTACTTCTGTGGGCAGCAAAAACCACAATGACATCATAGGATCACACAAAATGAGTACAGTTGCAGGTTTACGTCATAAGTCCCACATTCACTTAATTTACACCAATGCAAACAAACCAATGCAAACAATCGGAGATGTTTGACTGTTTCGGCATTATCTCCTAAGGTATTTTACGGCATAGATACCTCCAGTACCCTGTCATTAATACTACTAATACTGTTAGTGCACAGAAACCAAATCAGTATATTAGACGACGTCAAAGAACATTAATATTTTTATTACTTTGACAGCACTACTAGTGACTAATGATTATGTCATAGTTTGAACTGGTATAGAATTCTTCTTGACACTTCACTGGAACCCTGACATCAAAACACTATTAATACTGTTAATGTATCGTAATCTAATCATTTATCAAAATAGTACACAATTTTTACAGAACATTATTATTTATTTTATTGGCAATTGAAATAATACGTTGCAAGTTGTAAAATTCTCGATATTGCACAACGTTTCAATATTTTCCACTCGTAATCGATACACAAAATAACAAATAAATTAGAAAACATTTATCATACACAATAGTCAGTTCACCGATGCCACATAAACTGCGGAGCACAAACAAAATCGACAACAATTGATTATTCCTCATCGGCGACGGCAAAAACACGAGAACGGAACGCGTCCACTACGCGACAAAATGTTAACAGAATGGAGCGCGTCCACTCAACGACAAAACGTGAATGGCAACAGTCTGTTGTTAAATATTCTATGCAGGACTACGCATCATGACATATTCTACGACCGACCGACACGCAGGTTTACTAACACGCTAGATGCTTTGAGGTTAACTCCAGATCAGCGATAACTACATTCAAGTACGATCAATTCTACGCGTCGCCTAAGCCCATAGATCAACGACTAACAAAACAGCAAAGACCGAGCCAGGACACCGGATTTAGACTGAAAGGGTCCCGAGAAGCCTTTGAAGCATAGGCCCACTATCTCAGAAGTTTAAAAACCGTTTTGATCGTGGATGGTTTCGATTTTTAATTGCAATTTCCCTCTATTGGTTTCCCGTTTTCCCGTTTCGATTCCTTCGTTTTCCCTACACTAAAATGTTGAATCAAAGAAACTTCTTTTTTGATTTGGGCGTTTTGAGTTCTGTTTGTTGTAAATCAAACCAGTAAACTTTTATCTAAATTTGCAGTAAATTTTTAAAATATTAGTTTTCTTCACTTTGCACGAGTTTACAAGAACAGAAAACGACGTTTGCTTGCAGGTTTTTACACAAAATATGCAGAGATTTCCGGGCTCTGAAGACAACCGGTGACGGCCCAGTCTTCCGACTCCTAAATCCGGCAGCACTGGACCAAATATTTTCGTTTTATGTACAGTTCGGTCATTGGTTGTGCGCGAGTTGCATTAAATGACGCCAGCAAAATACAAACACACAAACAAACAAATGAAGGAACTAACAAACGTTATGCAAGATACTGATAATGTACACAGCAAAAAATTACTACCTGTGTACAGAGTGGCTCAAAAAAACTCACCTCACCTGTGTAACTTCACAGCTTGATTAAGATATCTGCATTTCATGCGAAGAGATTGAAAAATAACGGTTTATAAACGATATGCAGGCAGACAGTATTCTGTACAACATTACACCATGTCCCGGATTATTCAAAGCCACTTCTATTTCTATGATAACTTCGGCAAATGTGGTCCGACTTCAACAGTTCTTTCACTTTTGCACTTAATGGTGAACTGTAGAAAAGGCAGAAGCAAACGCTGCCACCTCACCTCACATCCGATGCCACATTACATGTTCGATTGTACAACTTTCATTTATGATAGCCATAGTACTCAGGTACAAACGCTAATTACGTATCAGTGTTACAAATTCAACAGTAGTTTTGATCAGTTGATTTACTTTTAGTTTAGTGACTTTATTGAGCCCTGCTGACGTCATTTAACGTGACTGCGATATTTTGTGCCATCGCCTGCTGGACGTTTGGCGCAGCATTGAACAACACGTCATTGACGCCTTCCAACCCCTTGCATGCACGACTCGAAGCGCGTGCACTTGCTGAGGGTAGACATTTTGGAAATAAACACATAACCAAATAATTAGCAACCATGACAAATATTCACTGTAAGTAAAGATTTTCCACTATTTTCATATGAAATAACGGCTGTAAAGGGGCACAGATAAACATTCAAATTTCACGAGGTAGTGTGGCAACAGATATGAGGTGAGGTGGCAGCATTTGCTTCTGCCACTTTCGCAGTGAAGGACACTTATGCAGTTTATCACTAAGTGCACAAGTGAAAGAAGTGTTGAAATGGGGTCACATTTGCCAAAGTTATCGTAAAAATAGAAGAGGCTTTGATTTATCTGGGGCACGGTGTACGTATTCCAAACATCCAAAAAACACTGAATTGAGCCCCTTCAATAACAACCATCATATTCAGAGCCAAGACACGCGCTGGATCTATTACTGACCATTATCATTGGTAGTAGTAATACATGTTGTGTCTATTGTTGGTGGTGGTGCTAGTATTATGACGATTGTCCAGTCTGTGACAAACCTTGCTGCTATCACCTCAATGTTGTAAAGATTAGACAACACTGCATTAGCTGTATTTTATCTACTCCTGCTCCTCAACTCCAAAAATCGCACATTTCACATCACAGGTGTTACGATCAAACACAAAAATGGCTCGTTTTGTGCCACCCTGCACACGAACCCACCCTGTACATGAAACATAACAACAACATACCCAGCGAGGCAATCATCGTGGAACTACTAGAGACGAACCGAACACAACACTTCTTGATATCGTCGGTGAAGAGATGTTAAGTGCAGAAACCAGAAAACTGGGTTTTTAAAGAATCACACCGTGGTGAGTTTTGTTGGGTTTTGGGGTTGAACACAGGTTTTGTCGAAAAGGTCCAACTTGGTCTTTTTGGGGTTCTCACGAATTTTAAATTACTACAATCAGCACCGCTAGACAATGACAACATCGAGTAAATATCCAAAAATGATTAAAAAATGTCAAATTCGTAGGTTTAAAGTTTTAAAAATGCAACCGTGATGAAACATTCCATTATTAGTGTAACAAGAAACTAGAACTGGATAAAGTTTGGAGTCGGTTTTTAACTGGGTTTACCCAACAAAACCCACGGGATTTTCCAGGTATGTGACCTGACGTCTCAGAACTCAGAACGGACGAGTTTCCTCACCAGCGTCGCGGCTTTCATCCTCCTCCGGAATCTCATCTCCATCCGAGAACAGATCGTCCGGGTAATCCCACGGGGATTCCGTCGTCATCCGCCCGCCGGGGACCGCCGAGTGGGGTTTCCCGGCACGGCCGTGGTGCGGCAGGGCTGTCAGTACGAGGTGTCTGGCGGCGGTGTGGTGGGCACGGTGGATGCACGTCGAGGGCAGGTCAGCGCATGTCAGCTGGAGGGCACACCACAGCGCCGTGCGCACCGCGCGTAGACACGTCCCCAGCGCGCACAGAGCATTCGCCAGCGCCAGCACGTCTGCAGCATCAACGTTGCAAGACTAATACACCAACCACGGTTCACACTTGCTTGTGAAAATAAAATAATATAATAATAATCTAATTTGTATAGCGCCATATGGTCGTGACTTCAGAGGCGCTGGGTGCATGGCGGACAGGTTTAGCTGGGTATAGGCCTAAATGTCTGATTAAACAGGTGGGTTGTTAGCCTAGATTTAAAAGATGCCAGTGATCAGCAGTTGTCACAATGTTCGGCAGAGAGTTCCACGTGGTAGGTGCAGTGCAGCAGAAAGCTCGTCCTGAGAACGCAGTCTTGTGGAACGGCACGGATAGCAGTGGAACTGTAGAGGAGTGCAAAGTGCGGCCACAGACGCACGCTGTGTTGAGACGGCTGAGGTAGACGGGTGTCTACAGAAGGACTTTTCCAGCACTTAGAAAGACTCCCAGCATTAATTTCCACGGACTTTCTCTCACGCTGCTTACGTCAATGTCTTTTAAGCAAAGAGCGCATCTCGTCTTGTGTACACCCTTGGTCCGACTAATCCAATGTGCATACTCATCACTAACAGTCCAGCTATCATTAAATCGACAGTCACCTGGCATTTTTACCACATTTACGTAACTTTATACAAGCTCTCACTTTAACAATATTCCAGTCACTAAATGCTCATCATTCCAACAACAACTGTGCCCACAGATTACAGTATTACAAGGTAAGAAATTCCAGGACTTTCAAGAACCTAGAAACTCAGATTCAAGGACTTCCGAGCACCAACCTTGTTGTCAAGTATTTTCAAGGCCTTGAATCGAGGGGGGCGGGAATTTAAGGACTTTCAAGGATGCGTGGGAACCCTGACCAGTGATCAGCATTTAACACTAACACTGCGAATGATATTAGTCAGTTATTACCTTGCACATCATTGGGCCCAAAAATGCACCAAAATATGCATTTCGCTAGCAAAAAATTAAAAACAAATTTTCTGTGTAGAAGGCAGTGCCCTCTTTCATGCCCGTCCCCCAATGGCGAGGGTATACCGCTCCCCATACCTCACCTCCACACTCTTGGCGGCTGTGATGCCTCCATTCTTGTGCCTTCAGTGCGCGACTTGCCCCCAAATCCTAATCCTGGATCGGCCGCTGGTGGAGTGTAGCGGGAGTAGAGGAGAGTAAAGAAAGACTACACCAGGAGTCAGTGTACAGAACTCCTCACACACAGGCTGTAATTACATGAATCTATACACAGCTTAGAAATAAGCCATACCTTTCTCCTTCTGCATCGGCGTGCCGACGTCCCGGTGCTGGTGTCTGTTGATGGCGTTGACGATCTCATCTCGACGACACATCTGTACTTTGACGATCACATCACGCAGCTGAGCGACACTGGTGTATATCGCTGTCGGCAGTCTACTGTCAGCACTGTCGGCAGTAGGTTCACCGACACCACGCAGCTGCTCCATGCGTGACAGCAGCGTCTGAACCTGAACAAAGGTGTAAAAAGTTAAAGGTTGTGTACAGCTCTTTATGAGAAACCCATCGCAGAGCTACAGAGCGTCACCTGCCATATGGGACCACACCGTGTTACCTTCCACCTGCCACAGGTGAACGTGCCCCGCCTTAGGCTACGTTCACATAGACACGAGTGCGAGTACGAGTCCGGGTTTCCAGTTACGGGTTGTCTGTCACTTGTACGAGCTTCACTCGCATGAGTGGAGCGTTCACGGTCACTTGTACAAGCACATAACTCAACGCTGTCTATTGACAATCAGTACTAAAAGCGAATTGAGCAAATGCTTTGCAAAAATGTAACAATATTCTACTACATCGTTAACAATTTTACTAATCGTGCACCCCTAATAATGAACAATTTAATAATTACATAATTTATGCTGTCAAATATGCGCCATGGCCAGTATAAATTGAATTAATACAAATTTTGTGTTGTTCACTTCATACGGGTTGGGTAAAAACACGACCTGCACAGAAACTGCTCATACGAGTGAAATTCACAGGTAACCCGTACTCGTACAAAACTCGTATCAATGTGAACGGCCGCCATTAAAATACACACAAACTTGGGTTTCTTGGAAACACGTCGTGGTACTTGGACTCGCACTCGTGTCTATGTGAACGCTTCCTAAACCTTGGCAAAGCAGGACGGTACTTGATCTACCTACCCTGGAGGGATGGAAGGCTGAGTTGACCTGGGTGGCTGGTTATATACCGAGATAGTTTACCTGTCCTCAGGCAGTCACCCATCCAAGTAGTAACCACTTGATAGCAACCCGACCGAGAGTCGAACTCATGACATTTTCATTGAGCATCATAAGCTCAATCTTAGGGCCTGCATGGGGCCACAAACTGTTGTGTATTTAATGTGTCAGTTGCTTAAGGCTGTAAATTTTTCACAGCAAAAAACTTGAAAAAGTCAGGAATCGAAACAATGCACAATTCGCCGCAAATTCACGGCCGCCAACTGAGATGAAGGCGATGCAGGTGAAATAATAATAAAAAAAACCACCGACAGTTTACAAAGCGATAGGAATCGCTGACTGAAAACAGCAATAATCGTACTGGAGCTGAATATATCACTTACTTTATTAAACGCTAGACTGAACTGCACCGGGTGTTCGTCTGCTCAACTTATCCTGACTGACGTTCTTCACAATACTGAGTCACCTGCTCTTAGAGGGAAAGCAACAGTAAAAGTTGCAATAATTTTCTCTGTTTTCAAAGCCAATTGTGTGCCTATATCGTGGCATAATTCAAATATTTGCGGCGCGTGTGCAAATTCGTGAAATTTGCAACTGCCGCAGCAAGAAAATCAACATCCTTAAACATGTTTAGTTCGACGACGCGAATCAGAGAATTGGCTGAGTGATAATTACCCGTGTTTGTTCACGACCCGACTCTACGACCAGACGATCGACCCTTGACGGATTCTGAGGCAAACTTGGCACCGACAGATTGTTGTCACTCGACACCAGCTTGCCGGGGTTCTGCCTCGCAAGCTCTGCCTCCGTCTATAGCCGACCAATCACAACACACCGTGAAAACTCCGCCCACCAGTAATCACAACTGCTATTTTTACTTGCAATCTCCGCCTCCGTCTACAGTGACTTTGCGCTCACGCAATAAACACAAACTATAATTAACGTAAATAGTAAACATGATGTTTTCCAGAGGAGATCGGACTTTTATTTAAGGGTTGAGACAACAGAGAGGGTATCTTGCTAAATATTCATTGCGGACTTACCCAAGAAGACGTGGACACTGTCTGGATTAAAGAAACTGTTGCGGAAGATTGACACACACAGACGGTTGCCTAATACTGGACCTTCACGTTTTTGGCTGACCTCACTAAACCTGCTGTAAGTAGTGTTTGCATCGAAGGATTTTGCACTGTTGGCGTAAAATTTTGTGAAAATCCAATGTTGTTTGTTGCAGTTACAAATACGTACAAAGGGGTTACTTTTTTCCGAGACACTCTTTTTTCCAAGACACCGCTAATTATCTTTCCCTCAACCTAACCGACGTTTATTGGCTCGCGACGCGCAAGTGTCTGTCGGTGTCGGCGACAGCTTGAGTCACGCATATGTACGCAGCATTGCACGTCACGAGCCACGTCGACTACCAGCTTGTGCTGATGTAAAACGTGCATTATTACAACAACGGTTGCTAAGCAACACAAAATCAACGACAACAACACAAAGCAAAGGACAGGCAGAATGTACGACCTTCTTGCGTTCGTTCTCGAGCTGCTTGAACTGCTCGTAGGTCTCCTCAAGCCTCATGTGCAGTTCATTCGCGGGGCCGGTGCGTCTACACGCCACACACACGCAGCCGGTCAACTAGTGAAACTAACCGTCAACAAACATCAGCGGCGCACAAACTCGGTTTTCATCACTGCCCTGACCCATCTCTGCTCAACGCCAAATTTGACAGTGTTCCCCTTGCATTAGATCGCTAACGTTAGGTGTGCGAATACAGTTATAGTTTCTAGCTCATTATCCGTGTAATAACTTTTGAGGTAACCCAACTTACATGACCGACGTACCTCAACGCTACACCGGACAGACACACAGAGTTCCCACCGGCATTACCCGTGCCATTGCTATTGCATGGCGCTGATGGTAAAAATAACAATTTACACCAGTGGTGTACAGACTCTGGCCCGCAAGCCACATCCGACCCACAAAGAGTTGTCACCCGGCCTGCACCATACAAGAGCAGAATGACAAAGCAAGAAATTGTAACATGTGCACAAAGCGTTAATTTAGTTTTATGACAATCAACCGTATTTTTCTCTCTGACAAATTTATTTTTAGCTTACTCCTTATTTCTGCACGCTGTCAACGTAATTTGATGTCACTGAAATATTCTGCAACACCTTGCCTGCTAGATAACTTTGATAAACGCCATAAAACTGAGCATTAATTTGCATGTACATATGAATAAGAACTTAACATCACCAGCAGATGTTTACTGTAAAACTAAAATAAAATAGTGCATCATTTTACAGCAAATAATTCTGCAGCAGAGTTACTACCTGAAAGCTCTGAACGTTGGCACAAGCTGCGGCACTCCGAACGCCGACATAGTTGACAAATCGTACGCCACCGGTCCGGTAGGCCCGATGAGCACCGGGACTTTCCCAGCAGCCACGAATGCGGGATTCCCCAGCGCCGGCTCGCACGCAAACACCGCCGCCGGGTGCTGCGAAGGCCAGAACGGACCGGGCAGGCGTGGTGCCGCACTACCTGGGGACGTGTGTCCACCGCCACCCAGCTGCATGGCGAGAATCCTCGACAGATACTGCTGCCTCGCCTGCTCCGCTGTCAGTCGCTCGTACGCTTCCTTCGGACTCTCCTTCGACGACGACTTCGGAGGAGTTCCCACAGGCGGCATCCCGGTATTCCCACGGTTCTGGCCAATCACGTGCCTGGCAGGCGGGCTTTCGTGATAGCCACTGTCAGTAGCAACCGGACTCGGTTTCATCCTCGACTGTGGGACGTCGGCGTGTACTGGCCTCCATGCGCTGCTGTTTGGTGGCCTTCCGTCGGGGCTCTGTCGCCAATGATCGGGAGGGCTCGACCAATTGCGCTCCACACTCAGATCGGAGAACATCTGGTTCAGCTCGGGCGTGGTGGTGGTGGGGCCGACCCGGCGGCGCGAGCTCGACACCGCCGCCCAGTCCTGCAACGACGACGGCGGCGGAGTGGACCACGTCTTACCGGTCCGCATCTCATCCACACCGCTCCATCCGCTCGGACTTCCAGATCCACCGAACTGAGGCCCGAATGGTGAATACCCACCGGGCGATGCAAACCGATCCTTCCCGGCCGACAGCTCGCCATCATCGGTTCGCAGTTTCGGCCTCGCCACTGCACCGGCTTCTACCGGCGACAGATCTCCAAAGCCGGAATCATTAGCGACACCTGCAGGTCAGATGAGACATTTATCAACTTGACCGAAACAAGACTGAAATCAAATGTTATGACCAAAAACAATATGAAAACTACAAAACCAAAACCAAGACCACTTAAGACTACAGATGCACATACCATGTCGAGCCGTACTATTGGATTTCTGCTAATAGATATGCCCTACGTAACAGCAAAAAACTCTTCTGTTGCAGCATGCATGTTGTTTTATCAACAAATCAACTCAGTGCAAAAAAAAACATCAAGAAGTAAAAACCAAAATGTTCTGACCAAGACCAAGAACAGGACCAAAGCTGCAAGACTAATGCCCAGTTTTTGAAATGGACCGTTAACCTGAGATCGGAGGGCCACACCGAGGGTGAATCTCGGGGTAAGTTTTGGCGTTTTTGAAACTCGAGTTACCCCCAGGTTTATTAACCCGGGGGTAACTCGGCAAACTTAGCAAACAGGCATCTGATCGGTCAATAACGGTCACATGACTTTGGAACAAGCAAAGTTTGTTGACCGTTTGGTCGTTATTAGCGCTGCCACCTAGCGAATGACTCAGATACAAAGTGCTATTTACAACGTTACAAGCAACAATTTACTAACCACAAAATGTTAGGCATATAGCAACATCAATATGATGCCAAACAAAAATGATGTTAAACAAAATATGAGTAAAATATGTATTAAATATCTTTTTAAAAATAATGTTAAACAAAACGTTTATGTTTCATTATCAACTTAATCAGAACAACGGCTGTAACGTGAAATTTGTCGTTAATATGAATAGGCATCGGAAGAGATTATCGAGTCGTCTTCATCGTCATCAAGCAGCCATTTTACTTGCCCAGAGTTTACCCCTGGGTTACCCCGCCAATGATGCCGGGTTAACTTTCGGCAAGTTATCCTGAGCTTATGCTGGGGTTAGAGGTTTCTAAGATGCTGTTTTTTCTTAACCCAGGGGTAACTCGAGATTCACAGGTTACCCATGGTTTCAAAAACGGGGCACAAGAGCAAGAGTGACGGCCCCTTTAAGCTGCAGCAACAACAACATGTTTCAGCTGCTCAAAAAATACTAGGTTTTAGTACAAGGCTTCCGCTAGATATTCAATCTGAAACAGGCAAAGATATTGCCACGCCATGTGCCAACATGTATGCGGCCATCCGTCAATAATGCCCACTGCACACCACTGTTTCCAACCACTGCACTGTGCCTAGTGTGCCATGCTGGAATAAGTAGACATCTACACGAGATATGCACCAGTTTCTGGAGCTCTTTGATGTACAGTGGCCTTCTGAACCAAAAATTAGCACCCTCGACCTTGTGTAACATTTCACAACATCGGAAAAACGAGTTTTCGCTAATGACTTGAGCGCCAGACAGTATTTGTAAAATATAATGACCGATCGGTCGGTCGGTGAAGACTTCGTGCATGAAGCAGCGCTGGTAGCTGCCATATGACGTCGAGTTACGATCTGACTGGCAACTTGGTGACGCGTTGCTCTCAGCCGCCACAGGACATGACCAGATGTTGTCCAGCAGACTGCCCCCTGGTGAACTACATACGCAACGACAATACACAGTCATGGTGGCTTTGTGGCGTGGTGGTCACGACGTTGGACTTACGATTGAAAGGTCCTGAGATCAACTCTCGGTCAGATCACTATCAAGTGGTTACTACCTGGATGGGTGACTGTCTGCAGACACGTAAAGCATCTCGGTATATAACCAACACCAAGGTCAACTCAGCCTTCCATCCCTCTGGGGTAAGTAAATTGAGTACTGGGGCCTAATTTACAAAAGTTCGTAAAATGAATATTCGTAATTATTTGGCAATTCTTGTGTATGTCTTTCGTATGTCGGCTAATAAGCTATCGTACGAAAAATTTACGAAAGAACTGCGAAAGAATTACGAAAAACGTACGATAGACTAGAGAGTTATGAATATTTTACTAAAAGTTTACAAAACTGTTTGTAACTCTTTCGTAACATTTTCGTTAAGTGCATTTCACAAAGTTTTGTAAATTAGGCCGCAGGTCTGTCTGACTGGGGTTAAAAGCAGTATGCATTCACCTGGGTCAGGTGGCAGGTAACACTGTGTGAGCTCGCATGTCCGGTAACGCTCCCTAGCTCTGCAATGGGTTACCATTAACAGCTACAGACGACATATAACGTTCTTTCAAGGTATTATAGCACAGCAAATGGGCAGACCAAACAATTCTGGCCCATGGCACAGGTCATCTGGACATTAGTCGAAAATGTTCTGCAAGTGATAACAGTTATGTGGACACAGACGACTGATAACAGCAACAGAACAATATAGTCGGGTAACAGGGGAAGGTCTGACAAATATTTGGGAGAGGGCACATGGAAGAGGGC
>Ga0056124_1000248_pt1 | contig 17433 bp, 14 predicted proteins | sample WorMetHEROISLAND_2_FD_70069 | JGI IMG/M metagenome (GOLD analysis project Ga0056124, IMG submission 70069) | Marine gutless worms symbiont microbial communities from Max Planck institute for Marine Microbiology, Germany - Olavius sp. 4 HERON ISLAND | ecosystem: Host-associated > Annelida >... | reverse complement strand
TTTTTTTCTTCAATTTTCTCGAAATGTCCGACAACAGATAGTATGATTTGCCATTCTTCCCTCGACATATGAAAGTCATTCGGACTTTTCATACTTTGGTAGTATAGAATCTATTTACAGAGAGTCAAGTGTAATTAAGACTGCTAAACATCACAATGACAACATCACGACGTCAGATTAGATGTTTAGCAACTAGACTCAGTCACTGCTAAAGTTAAACAGTTTCCTTATCAGCCGTTGGCTTATCACCACCAGATGAAGGTTGATCCCGCTCTTTGTTCCAGCTCTCAAGACCTTTCGGCATGTCAGTATCTTCTTCAAAAGACCCTGAAAACAATCGGTTACATTTGCCGCTGCAGTTCACACCTCAGCTGAATCTAATGCTATGGTCTTTATGGTTCGCTTATCAATTTAGGGTTGGGAGCTGGTAAATTTCCGGATATTTCTACCAGACTTTTTTTCTGGAAATATGGATTCAACATGGAACCCATATAGGAATCTCTCAATCTCATAATGTATGATATCCATATAGATGTCAAATCATGCCATATTCCTCTGCTATTTGGGTAATCACTAACTTTTTGCGACAGTTTCTGTGAAAATTCCAAAATGTTATTTGTCCAGAAAAAATACAACCCTTAGTTGAAGTTCAACTTGTAATTACGGTTATTATTAGTAAAATATCCGAGAGTGAGAATGCAAGCAGCATAATAGTATCTGTGATGCAGGTAGTGCATAACAATGGACCAATTCCTACGCGGACTTACAAACACCACCTGCAAATCACAGAACAACGAGGTTTATTCCTTTTTGGAACAATAGGCTTGGTGCAACATTGTCGCTTTGCATTTCAGTCAAACTACTCCATGAAAGGTGCTTTACTGATCATCTAAATATGCACAAAATCGTTTACGGCGGTGCTGGCTAAGCTCACAAAGCTCCCCAAAACTACACCTCAGCTCAGCTCAGGGGAATATCTCCCCTTCTCCACCCTTCAACGTCTTCTACAGCTTGATAACTGGCGAAATTATGTCATACTATGGCGTATTCAAGGGGGCCAGTGTGCCATGCCTCAGCGCTGACTGCAATATTTTTCACAGAAGTAAAACCGAAGAGCTACAGACTCATCACCTAAAAGCACCAGAATGCACTAAATTAAAAAAAATGGAGAAAATGACGTCAAACCCCAGGTACGGTACTTAGAAAAGGGAAGGCAGAAAAAGGACAGGAAGCTAGAGAACGGAAAAATGGGTGAAAAGTAAAGAAAGAGGGACAGATTTTGGCTCCACTGACAAAATTCTGGATACATCATTGATTCCACACTCCAATTATTGCATCCCAACAACTACAATGCCTCGCCATGGATCAAACTAGTGTACACTATTCGTTGATATTCAGCAGAAGACCCAGTGGCACAGGTGCATACCTGTTCCTTCTACGAACTCTTCATAAGTTGTCTTCTCAGCGAACGGTCGCGGACCGAGCAGTTCCACCATATCATCCTTATCAAGCTTCTCCTTCTCCAGAAGCCGCAGGGCAACCTGGATCAAGACAGTTTTATACATATTACGTTTATTTCCATCCAGAAGGAAGATTCCTCGATCCAGAAGGAAGGTTCCTTCACTGACAACGGAGAACATATTGCAGTTCATCAGCACATGTCGAGTCAACGTTTGTCAACGGTCGTCACCGTTTGACAACATCCGACATCGATTGACAACGCCTGTCAGCTGTGGGCAACGACAGCCGCCGTCAAGTGATGGGTGCCCCCGCCCCATGATTAACGGAGAGATGGAAACCCCGGACTCATCTACTGTGAGAATCTGGTGGAATTCCTCATCTCTTCGGGGCATTTGCCCTCCCATATTGGCATTTCCAAACAGGCTCGTCATGACTCATGACAACAACAACAACAACAGCTTATTACAGCAATCACTGACAAAACAAACAAGGAATGCAGCAAGAAAATGACTAACAAATTACAGTCCAATGATCAATGGGACACATATATACTTAATACTTCATGCTGGCCCATTTTTCAGGATTACGCCCATCCCGAAAAGCAAACTTTTGTCCACGAAAGTAAACTTTTGAAAACTGTAGCAACAGCACAATGGAAAACGAGCCAGTGGGACAGCAAAACGGAAATTTACGTAAAAAGCTGATAACTGATAAAAGTAACGTACGAAACAAATGCAGTAAAAACAACTATTGCTAAACAGATATGTCAACTCAGCCTTCCATCCCTCCGGGGTAGGTAAATTGAGTACCAATCTGTCGGACAGGGATTAAGTCATTCACCTGTGTCTGCTGGCAGGTAACAGTGTGTGATTCCCAACGGTAAGTGATGCTCCATAGCTCTGAGATGGGTTTCCCACAAAGTGCACGCTTTTTCATATAAAATATACACCTAAAGACGAACCTTTTCTATATCGTTTTTATGTTCGGTCAGCAGCTTGAATGCGCTGTCGTACGCAGTTTTAATGAGCGTCCGCACTTCATCGTCGATGATCTGCGCCGTCTGTTCACTGTAAGGCTTCGTCATGACCATTTCACCCGACTGCGGCATCTCAAATGATACGTTGCCAACTCTATCATTCATGCCCAGCTGCGACACCTGACACACAACCAATGCACAACTGATTACGACGTTCCTTACTTGCCGTTTTTTCGTTTCAGTTTTTTTTCTAGCTTCAGTTCTCGTTAATCCATTCCTTTTTTCGTTTTCTTGTCTGAGGCTTCTAACTGTTTGTTTCTGGAATTTTTGTTTTGTTTTTTTTTCATATTAGCACCTGTTCCATTTCTCTCATTTCAGTTCCGTTTAAAACAGTTTTAGTTCTTTCAGTTTTGTGCTAAATTAAATTGGCAGGCAGTTTTCCAGCGCAATTCATTCATTCATTCATTCATTCATTCATTCATTCATTCACTAACTCACTAACTCAATCACTCATACTGCACTACATAATACATATTTATTACAAAATTGTACAAAAAATAACAGATAAAAAAAATAAAACGTGACAATCTCAATATCAAAACGGTACACAGAAAAACTTATTTATTTAAGACCTGTGATAAATTATGAATGATAATTGATTAAGAATGACAAGTAAAGTCATAACTGAAATGAAACATCCCTGGTAAGAAAAACTAAAGAATTAGGCTAATTCTAACCAAATTGAAATTGAAGTGAATCGAATAATGAGTAAATAATGACATGCATGCCAAAACCCATTTGGAATAACCAGGGAACCAGTTCCAATAGAAATGAATAACATACTAACTAATAACTGGTAAAACATTTTCAGTAGATTACACTGTATGCAGTGCAGTTACATGGTTACATTTGTAGTGATGAGTGCCCTAAACATTGTGGTGCAATGTACGTTAAATTACCGCACAAAAGAATAGGAAGCCACAGACACGAAAAAGCACCTGCAAATATGCACTCTGTGTAACTTTCTGCAAGTCGTCCTGGGCACCGGATGTGATACGACCGAAGAATATCTGCTCGGAGATGCGACCGCCAAGAGACATACACATTCGATGGAACATCTGTTCCTTAGTGTACAAATACTGCTCCTTTGGCAAGTATTGTGCGTAACCCAAGCCTTTACCACGTGGTATGATAGACACCTGTCAATACATGTGCATACAACAGACACAATTGGTTTAATTGTGGCAATTATCACAATTCCCGAAATAATATAAATGCGCTTACACGCGGCTACTTTCAGCTGCTGCATTCAACAGAATACTGAACACGTGCGTTCTGCTGCAAGGTCCGTGATGGGGAGGAGACCAGCTGAGGCCTACATCATCATTATTAAATGAGGTCTGATCTTGTTGCCTCTTGGTGTAATAATTACTAATTTGGGTCATGCAATATCTATTAGATCATGGGTCTCAAACACGTCTGGATATTTGGGGGTGCATTGCAAAATATCAGTCAGTCATACAACAGACAATCTATTGGTTTACTTTGAGCAGCGGATCGGCGTGTTCGAGGAACCATCCGGCGACCGCGTGACCGGCCTCGTGGTAGGCGACGGTCTTCTTCTCGTCCGGTTGAAGTACTTGCGTCTTCTTCTCCAGTCCGGCGACCACGCGCTCGATGGCGTGCTCGAAGTGTTTCATCTCTATGGTGTCGTTGAGATCACGGGCAGCTATCAGCGCCGCTTCGTTGCACACGTTGGCGATGTCCGCTCCTGGTTTGCAATCAAACCCGCAGCATTGTATTCCCCTTATCACAATTCCCATCATGCATCACAAAAGTGTAGTCCGGTTCCGGTCATAATTCCGACAATGATACATCTGAAACACTTACACGTTTCTAAATATAGGTAACAAACAAATATATATACACGCATTTCGCACGAAGCATTGTGCGAATTACGAACGGAACTGAAACTCACGTTGACATGCATTGTGGGAATTGTGATAAACCGAATCTATGGCGCATACAGAGAGAACGAAATGAAGTAAACCTGCTGTGCAGTGTGCACACCTTGCAAACTAAACTGAAACAGAATGAACTGAACTGCATCGACATATTTCAGTTCAGTTCTGCTGCTTAGTACACTCCTTAGACGCAACCGAACTGAACTGATATGCCACTTCAGTAATCTCCATTCAGTTCATTTCAATTGCCTCGAGTCAATCAGAGACATGATGCTGAGGTCCTTAGTGGAACTTTCGCCAAAGACAAACAAAAAGCTCAGCTGTTGCTAGGAAAGGCCAACCATACTACAGTACTACCTGCCCCTCACTACATTTAATCTGTTATTTAGTTATTTAATATCGAGATCATACCAATGATATCCCAATATATAACTTCAATGGATTGTACCTGTGGATCGCACTACTTGCGGTTACAGTAGATAAGCAAATGTTTTCACAAACATGTAGTCCATGCAGACAGTAACTTTGGGTTGCAAAATGTGGCCAAACTGCTGCAGATAGCAACATGGTTACTATTGACAGCCTATAAGAACTTACCGACGCCCTATCCAACGGTACCATCGCCGACTCTCTATGACGTACCTTTTAGCCACGTTGCATACGTTACAGACAGACAGACACAACATTGTACCATAATCGTGACCGTTAGTACGGTTGGCTAAAAACTGGACACTGTCACCAAGCTTGCACCAGACTGTACCAACAAGCAAGTTTCAACTTTGACTACTCATAATCACCGTTCCTTCCCCCCAGTCAACGACTTAGTTCAATTTTATACCACACAGACTTAGGCACACTGAGGAAAATTACCAATCTGTCAATCACACTTTGAAATAAAATTACAGAACACAGCAAAACTACACTAAATGGCAACTTTATATAATGCGTTTTTAGTGCCGAAAGCTTAAAATCTAACAATTAATATTTTAGTTATCATTAAACAGTTTTAATGATGAATCGCGTGATTACACGTTAATTTTCACAGCTCTAAGAAAAGCATAACGTTACAGCAAAGAATATTTACCAGAAAAACCAGGAGTCAAGGCAGCAATTTTTCGCGACAGATCGTCTTTGTTAAGCAGCGTCTTCAAAACTCGAAGATGAACTTTAAATATGGACGCCCTGCACAGATTTTTAAACACAGATGATGCATTTTAATGTAAACAATATATTATTGCTGTTACTGCTTCTTTTTACTAGCCAAATGTTTCCAGAATTACTGCATAGTTGGCTAGATCTTATAAAACAGAACTTTGTGCGCTGATGAATAATGATAAAAATAACTAAAAAACAGAAAACAAATGACCAGCAAATTGCAACATTTAAAGATCCACATATCCGCTTATTGGCCACAAATATAAGGGATATAAAACGAGTTATATTTAATCCGCTGAGTTCTGCGTAACAATAGGCCCTGTTACCAGGACTGCTGGCATACTGACCCAGTTGGTTAAAGGCGCTGGCTGTTAATAGAGCCGGCCATCCAGCCGAATGGGATTGGGTTTAACCCTTGCTGGCTCAAAGTGCCAAAAAGGGGATGAGCTCTCACGCAATCTTCTTCTTATACTTAATTCTGCATCATCTATAGATTAATGACAGATTTAATCAAAACAACAACAACTATGAAGATAACACTGGAACAAACAGAAAACAATGTTGCACTGTCAACACAGGAGAGCAACAGAAATGATATACACCAACCTGCCCTTGATGTCTGGAGCACCGACATAGATCTGCCGATCGAATCGACCGGGCCGCATCAACGCGGGGTCCAGAATATCGACACGATTCGTTGCCGCAAGAATCACGACACTCGACTGCGGAGTAAAACCTGGCAGCAAAAATAACCTCCGAGTAAACTTGAACAAAACGTGACAGCATCAACAATATACAACAAAATCTTGTTTCAATGGGTGATAGTTGACTTTATAACTTTATTTGCTGTGACCAGTTTCATGAGTGGGGCAATCGCATGTATGTATTGGCTTCAATTAGCAGTAATAGTAGCAGCAGCAGCCAAACAGTAATATCATTCAAAGATATTCCACTGGTAGTTCTTTATTAACTTGATCGTCTCTTGTTGAAGATGTGCTAAAATTACAATATCAGAATTCTTAAATTATAATAAATTGAAGACGCTACAACAGACATAGATTAAGATTTGCTGTATCAATGTCCCAGCCATCATCAATAAAGCCGGTAGTTCTATTTTTAGTAACTTCACTGTCACCTGCTGAGGACGCAATGAAATTACAATATCAGCATCACAAATTATACCAAACCTACAGATGCTACAAGTGTAGATTAAGGTTTGCGAAATCAATTCGGTTTATCACCATTCCCGAAATGCATCATAATAATAAGTCTTCCAGTTCCAATTTCTGCTAGTAGTTGCCACGTCTTTTTCGCTACTTACTACCGATCGAGTAAATTTACGTACCAAACGGTATAGAAAATGCCATAAACCGGAACCAGTGGGCATGTTCTATACCGTTTGGTACGTAAATTTATTCGATCGGTAGCAAGTAGCAAAAAAAGAAATGGCAACTACTTCAGATGAGTGTTACTATTTATAGACTGCGTGTGATATGGAGAATGTCTTGAAATCGAACTATAACTATGAATCAATAGAGCTGTTACATTTGTACTCAACAGAGCAAACAGCGTCAGTTTACCATCCATCTCCACGAGCAGCTGGTTCAGAGTGTTCTCCTGTTCACTGTGGCCACCGAAACTTCGGCCTCCACGTTTCCGACCGACTGCATCGATTTCATCAATGAACAGAATGCACGGCGCATTCTTGCGTGCCATCGAAAACATATCACGAACCTAACAGCAAAGCACATATATCAGTAAATACAACATAAATATCAGATCTATTGACCACCAGGTGCAGCAAAAAGGTATCACCAAAAAATTTTCTGCAATTTTCTTAGCAATCAGTAAGAATTTTAAAGCAAAATTTTCCACGTTTATTATCTATTCATAGTCACGTAACAGTGCAAAATACATTTCGTTACCTGCATTTCATTCCATCCAAGCACGACAGCACAGATGAATGAATAGATTGAGAATTTGAGTTTTGCAAATTTAAAAAAAAATCACGAATTTTTTAGGAATTTTAAAGTTCTGGTTACTAGAGATATGCAGAAATGAATTTTAACACATATTAACAATTTGTTCAAATTCGCAAATTTTTACGAATTTTACAATGGTAAGTCACAAATTCTTAATCTATAGAGCAATGGATGGACAGATCACACTAAATTAACATTTTTTGCAATAGCTGGCATCGCTGATGCTTTTAGGGATGCCTCCTACTAACTAAAGGAAATGACAAACGATCAACAAAATCCACTGATTTTTGTTATTTATACATTCGATTTAGCTATTTATTTGGTTGGTTATTCTATAATATTTATTTTCGTTCATTATATGCAGAAAAATTAATCCATGTATCTTTTTCGTGATATGCTGTTTTGTATTCGTGAAGCTGATGTCGTACAAAGTTATGAACAATAAAATTGGCTATGTGTTGTGGTTCAATAATTTTATCGGTCATCTGAATCATACCCACAAATTTGGCCGACTTTATCAATCATGTGCCATCCCCTTTAGAGACCAATAACTACAAGAGTCTGTAATAGATCTGTATATTAGATAATTATTAAAACACCAACTGTATTTATCCAACACTATTATTAGATTAAAATCAACATTTCGCAATCAACATATCACGTTAGTTTACGTTTCCAGCCAACACAGTTATGGTCCAACTAAAGTCCGACATCAGTAGCCTAATACAGTACAAAATCTGTAAGAGTCTAAAAGCTGCTTACACGTGAGGGACCGACTCCGACAAACATCTCCAGAAACTCAGAGCCGGAGACTGTAATGAACGGCACATTGGCTTCACCGGCCGTGGCTTTGGCCAGCAGGGTCTTCCCTGTCCCCGGAGGACCTGTCAGAATTGCTCCCTTTGGAATCTTAGCACCGAGGTCCTGGTACTGGCGCGGGTTCTTGAGAAAATTGACGAACTCCATTATTTCCAGCTTTGCCTCCTCGCACCCAGCGACATCTCTGCAACGACAAAAATGGCAAAAAATACTCTAAAGGCGTGTACAAAGCAAGGAAATGAACTGAACTGAACTGAACTCGCTTAGCACACTTCACACAATGAACTAAAACGTACAGTCAATACAATGCAACAGAAAAAAACTGAACTGCATTGACATATTTCAGGTCAGGTCAGTTCAGTTCAGTTTGTCTGCTTAGTACACTCCTATGAATGCAAATGTCTAAACTGGCATTTCATTCAGTTTAATTAGTTCTGTCGTTTACTACACTCCTTAGATGCAACTTATCTGAACTCAGGTTTCAGTTCATTTCTGTTGCTTTTTACACGCCCTTAAATCATAAAGGACACAACTGCAAATAATAGGATGTGACTAATATCAGCGTGATATTAGTATTTATTGATATTGTCCACATATATTCTGTCGCCAATGTCTGTATGCTAACTAACATGATCTGCTGAAATTAGGACTGGTAACAACCACGATGTTTTAGCAGTTAACGTTACAAAAATTAATGATTAATTAGCCATGAATTCCGATTATACTAACGGTGGCAAATGTCCAAGAAAATGCATGTTTCTGCACAAATTTAATACCAAATAAACAGCAACAATAAAAAATGCTGGAATACTCAAATAACACAATCTATGACGTCAAGCAATTAATGTGTGAAGGACTGGAAGAGAAATAGTAAATATGATCATCTGCTTTGTCTAATATCCTGCACCTACAATCTATATTCAGGGTTGTTAGCATTACCAGCAAAAAGTATTGCAACAGCAATATTTTGGTGGAAACAGTATTGCGATGCTAATTACAATACTTCTTGCAAGGAAGTATTGCATTATATCATATGATGCATGATTTGCACTGGAACTGGCAGGTCACTTTAATCTAGCACGTAGCCTTCACTAGTTTCCATGGGACATTTGTAACAGTTCTGCGATGCACGAAAATAACACTCAGTCGAAAACCAGCAATAGTACGTATACCTGAGGACAGTAGCGTATAGCTAACAGAATTAGCCGCAACTGACACTCACTTGAAGCGAACGCCGACGTCGTCCTTGATGATCTTTGCTGTCGTTTGACCGAAGCCGAAAATACCGCCACCAGTACGACCTCCAGCCCCCGGCCGGCCACCCTGCACTCACGCACAATGTGTGCAGGTTCTCAACAACTCAGTGGCAACATGGTGGTCTTGGCAACATTCGCAGGTCACCAGGGACCACAATGTTTTGTGGACTGCAGAATTCTGAGCAAAGCCACAGAATTTTTCCTTCTCCAATGAATTTCTACGTTTCCACAGAATTTTGTGGAATTCTGAGGGTAATGGCTGGTGATTATCAGTACCGTCTGTTGATGCTGAACAACTTTTTTTCGAAATATGGGTCAACCTTGAGCCCACGGCGACAGAATCTCTCAAATGAGAGCATACTGGTCGGTTTTATTAAAATTCAAGTAACTCATTTACGTTCCAAATTGAAATTATGTAAATTTGCTGTGGTCAGCCACAAAATTTGCCAACCAGGCCCTTGAAATTTGGAAAAATTTACGCAGAAAAGTGTAGTTTCCAGCGGTCACGCATTTGTTGTCGTCAACAAAGTTACGGTAGTCTACACCGGGCCTGGTTAGCAGCTGGATGGGCGACTGTCTGCATGCATGTACACCATCTCAGTGTCTGACCAGCCACCCAGGTCAACTCAGCATCTAGATACATTTGTTGGTAGGCGCAGTGCTGCAGCACAAACAGTCATACCGTGCAATTCACTAACCGTGTATCTGTGGTCTGGCAGTGTAAGCTGGTGTCTGGTTGAGGGCTAAGGAAATGGATATCGGTGACGTCCTATAGACATGTGGCTCGAAAGGACTTTACGTCTTACATTACAAAGAACCAAGTAACTAGATATTGCCAACAATATGTGCTAATGCCATTGTTAATCCAGATCCCTAACCCCCTAATGGCGATACTCCAGGAAAAGATGGTTGGCTAATTGCCCCTGGATTCATACAAAGGTGCCTAATGCGAACCGCAAATCAAAATGCAAAGAAAATGTAAATTATCTTACATATCTGTAGCATGTAGTGTGACAAGCGAAAGAAAGAAAAGTTGTAACTTACGCCCATCATTCCAGAGCGACGCATCAGCCAAATAATGAACGCCAGCGGGAGAACAATTTGGACTGCCGAGCCGGCCATGCTAGCCCTGCAATATCACACAACAGGGCGATATCATGTAAAAAACACAACACTGATTAGCTGAAACAGAACAAGCACCAAAGTAATTTGATAAAATGCGGAATTGATTTTCGTCCCTATTCGCCAGGTGGCAGCAGCAAATTTGAAACTGCATGCTTTGGCCGGTGGTTCGACCCCCAATCTTTCCTTTCCCTGGGAGTCATGCAGTTGACCATCTAACAAAATCCATCAGATGGTTTAAGCATGGTGGCAGTAATGCATTGTGTTTGATCAACGAAGTTACTACACACTGGGACCGGTTAGTACCTGGATGGCTGACTTTCTGCAGGCGGGTAAACCATCGTGGTATGAAACCAGTCACCCTGGAGGTCGACTCAGCCTTCTACCCTCCGTGGGATAGTAAAATGAGTACCAACTTTCAAGCTGAGTAGTAACAAATCACGATGGTGAATGTAGTACTATAACTGCCCGTTTAGACGGATCTGTGGCTCACGCTGATTGGCTTCACATTAAAAGTTTTTTATCAATACAATACAATAATACAATACACAATAAATTGATAAAGTGCACAAAGGCACAAGAAGTTACAAGCACTACACTGTAGTGTCAAAAGTGGTGTCATTGGTTAACAAAGTGGGGGGGGAATTGCGATTTTCCAACAGACAGCTGCAATTTGAATTTTGCTCCTAAATTTTGGGTAAGAAAAACATTTTCCGACCCGTCCCCCCCGGCACGAAGCCACCGAGTGTCAAAGTTAACGTAAGCACTGGGCGTTACATTTCCATTTCGGACTTGTAGACGACGGAGACAAAATTAGCAGGCTCAACGTTCATCTCGAGCTGAGCGTTCTCGAGGTTTCGTTCGAACGCTTCAACGCTGCCGATGTTGAACCACACGGCACCCTGCACCAAACAACCATGCATTTACTACGGTTCTCGCTCAGGGTCGAAAAAAACATTTTTCTAAAGCCCAACCCACTACGTTCTGTAGTGTTGTTATGGTTTCATACTGGCTAAGGTCGGTCGGTTTCGGTTCGGTTTTGAGCTAAAAACCGCAATTTCGGTTTCGGTTCACTTTTTTAAGTAACTAGAGTCGCCCGTGCAACTCTGCATCACTAGCGTCCCGGCCACAAACACCGCTTCATTGAGTGACACTAACATTGACACTAATTAGTTAGTCGCCGACGGTCCTCACACGCGGGGTGCAGGGCCGCCGGCGATCTCACCTTTGATCCCAACGATAACACCCGCCGGCGAGACGAGTGGGTGAGAAGACTTGCAGGCTGCAGCCTACTGTTAACGTTCAAGACACCAGAGCTGCTCCATTTCAAAACCAAACCGTCAATACAGAGTCATAAAACCGCGGTTTCGGTTCGGTTCAGTTTTGCAAAAAAACGCGGTTTCGGTACCGGTTTCAATAACCGTAACAACACTATTGTTCTGAATTGTTTGGGGTTGAACCCATGAGTTTCAAGTTATTAGACTGAACATTGCTAGATACCGTCCACATCAAGCAAATATCAAAGAATTTGCAACGTCATAGGTTTGAAAGTTTAAAAATCTTCAATCTAAAAATAAGATAAAAATCTTAACCGTAACGAAAAGCATCATTATTAATAGAACAGGTAATTAAAATTGGATTAAGTTTGGGATGGGTTTTTGGGGGGTTAGTTTTCCCAATAAAACCCACCGCACACTACAGCAGTTGTAGCTCATTCTCTACCTTCCTCTATGTTTAACCCCAAGACTAAAAACTTAATTCTAGGTCAGTAACACATAATTCATGGAAAAATTAGAACAGGAACAAACAAGGCAAATTTGCGGCATTCAAGCCACTTATCCTAGTGCACAAAGTACACAAATGACAGAACTATCAAGAGGATGACATACGTACTGTATCAACTTGTGCACCAGGAGCGACCTTAAGTCGAACCCACTTCTTGTTCACAACTTCCAGCTTGTCCACCTACAAACGTGCAACACCGCATAGGACACATCACAGAATCAACTGTCAGTGCCTGCTCTTACAGTCGCAATTTTTATTCGACTTCAATAAAATTTTGCATCATCATTCAAGTTGTTTAAGAGTGCACATACAACAACACCAACTCTTTCCCCATTTTGCCTCAATTTTTCACCCCCAAAAATGTACTTTCAATATTAAAGTCCAAATACCAGAGAAATGAGGCCTGTAAATAGCTGAAACCACATGACCAGTCTCAAAATACAAAGTGTTGGCGATTGATGGGGCAGTATTTATTCAGGCTGGATGCCTTTTCTGTCATACAACCCTCTCAAATTATACAAAATAAATAACCAGTCAACGGAAACATAAAAAGATAGGCAACAGCTGTGTGATAAATTGTCATTGCTGTAGATACGGCTTCGATTAATTCCTACAATGCAAACAGCAACTGACCACTCCACGACTCAGGTAGTTTGTCACAAAGTCCTTCCACGTGATTTCCCGATACTGTCCCTGGTAGAAAGCCAAGAGACCGATCACCGTCACTCCGGTCAGCACCATGAAAAACAGCCGATTGTTTGGATCATTTGGATCACCAACTGACCTCGACCTGCAACATTGCCAACCAACAGTTTCATCACAAACTTATTCACTGCAATTTTTATCTCCGAATCCCGCACACTAACATTGTACAAAACGTTTCAGGTGCACCAAACCGAAACACAGAGTACAAAGTGATTAGCGAGATCTATTAACTGAATCACAGACGCTTGATTACTGATTATTTTTCTTTTGAAATCAGCATACAATTTCCTCAAAACCTGAAATGAGTCTGTCAATCCAAATCATGAAGAACAAGAAGAAGAAAAAAGATTTTGCGCAGACAGCTAGGTCCATAGCATGGGATTGGGAGCTCATCCCTTTTTTGGCGGTTTGAGTTTTTGTTATAACCAACTAAGCTAACATGCAGCCCAAGTTAGGCCGGCTCTATTAACAGCCAGCGCCTTTAACCGACTTGTCCAGTATGCCAGCAGTACTCGTAACAGCAGTACTCATAACAGGGCCTGCTGGCACATAGTGTTTGAGTCAAGAAGCCAACATTTCTGAAGGTAATGCAAATTATGACCAACGTAAAAGACAGGCGTAGACTGCACTAGAGAAGTGCCAAAAAAATTTAACAAAAAAAACCAACATGAAAGACGTTCCAGTACACATACTTAGCTAGATTGAAGGAAAATTCAAACTTTTTGTCTGGGCCCTTGGACCCACTGGATTTTGATGGAGCTTCCTTTGGAGGAGCTTCTTTGGCCGGTTCTTTAGGCTGTGAACTAGATGGACCTGTAATACAAACACATACCAGTAACACGACAATAATTTAACACAACTTTACTTACTGGCTAACTACATTCAGATATCAGGCTTACCGGTAATTGGTTATAGCACACCTACAGTCACCGGATGTTCACTTGTTCAAAGTGAGATCAATTAATAAGAAAAGTTAGTTTACCATGAAACTTCTAATAAATGTTGGAACTCCAATAGATGTTGGGTCTCCACTAAATGCCAGGGGATATATGCCATTTGTACAAAAAATGTTGGGTCTCCAACAAACACCCAGGGAGTATTTGTAGTTGTAGTACTAATAGTACTTATTGTACAGTAGTTGTCATTGTAGTAGTAGTACCTGTTGTTGCTGTAGTAGTGGGGTATTTGTCATTTGTACAAATGCCGGGTCTAAAATAAATGCTGAGAGAGGGTGGGGGTATTTATCAAATGTTCAAACAAATGTTGGGCATTTATTAAAAAAAGTAAAAGTAAAGTAGTTAGGTTATTGTTATTATAATGTGCTCTAAAGCTTAGCTAAAAGCTTAGCTTAATCTAGCATTCTACCGCACTTAATCACCATAACCACATAGATGCCAAAAACTCCCTTTTGTACCCTAGTTTCTTGGAGCTGAGAAACTGGGGTGGCAATGTGTGTAAACAACTTGCCCAAGGTCGCTACTCAACGAAATAGTGGTGTGACCCGGGATTCGAACCCGGGACACCAAGCTCAAATTCCAAGTGCGCTAACCACTACACAACTGAGCTACACTTATGGTAAGTAACAGAGCAATGATACAGTAACCAGCTAAGAAACTGACACAATAAAAAGTATACACAAAGCAACGTAAAACACACAACAAATGACTGTGTTCAATGAGTGCAATGGGGATGGTCTGCTACAAGTAAGGTCCGCTATAGCTAATGTAACCCTAACCATAACCCTACATCCCAAATACTACATTACCTTAAACATGCTATCATATATAGTAGAGAGAGTGTTTGTTTCATTATTTCACTCAAAGCTTCAAGTGAAGTATTTTGTCCGGAGCCCACAGTGCCCACTGTAGCTAGTAGAATTTAGCTATAGTGGGCCTTAACTATAGTGGACCTCAGCTATAGTGGGCCAACCCCAATGCAACTGAACCCTGCAAATATGGTAGAGGAAAACTGCAACATGTCAAATGCAAATTATACAAACCTTTAGTTTCAGATTTTGGAGCTTGTTCGACTTTGCCCTGTGTCTTCTTACCACCTGGGAAGTACTTCTCAAAGCCCTTTGGCACCTCAGACTTCAGTACTTGCCACTCATTGTATAATGTCGATAATCTTGTTTCAGTTGAATTTGCTAAGTACCGCATATATCGTGCTACCTGTACAGAAAAAATTATTAAACACACACATCTATCACTGTAATTGTAACTGATATACATGTGGTAAAACAGTATGTAGAAGGTAAGGACTGGTACTTGCCATAGTGCTGCTTGCATGATAGACTTGTGGCCAGAAGCGCTTTACAAACTTTACAGACATGCCACCGTCCCAATCAGCCAAACTAGGTCTTCACCAAGTTGCCCGAAAGCCACCACTCATTTCCCATCCCACTAAGGGTAGGAGGTTGAGTTGACCTCAGCTATCAAAACTCTTGCAGAAAGCACGTACATGCTACTTGTTGAAATGTACTCTTAGCATTTGTCAAAAAATGGACGTTAAAATCTACCCCAATGTAGTCAAAAGTGGCAACTAAGATGGTAATGTTATGACCATGCAGTATATTGACCTGCGTAGAATACTGTCGATGTCCGGATGGCCTGCAGCTACGAGTATGACTCTGCAACAGTCTTTCCAACTGAACAGCAACAGACGCATATCTACACGCCATGTTATGCTGATGACTTGCAAATAAATGAGATTAAAAAACTATTTTAACTCAGCATTACGTCACTCAGAAACGTAAACAAATCGCTCCATAGATAAGCTTGAGCTGTGAACTTGACGTGAAGTTGACTCAGACTGTAAATTATTACTTAAGCAGATGATAATTGACCAAATTAATTGACCAAATTAAATTGACCAAATTGACCACCTTAAAGGGACAACAACAACTTAAAGGTGGTCAGTGGTAACTAGAATATAAAAGAAATCGCTTTGTATTTATTGCATAGAAAACGAGCGGACTGATAAGTATGTAAAATATTATCGTTGCGCACTGTTAGTCACGTTGTTTTGTTTACGTTTGTGATTTAGCTGATTTGGACCGGTAATGGCAGAAAAAGCTATAAAGCGTAGAGACAACGATGCTGATGATGACGACAGTAACGAGGACTGGGTTGGACCTCTGCCAAGCGAGGCTTCGCAGCCGAAAAAGAGGAAATGTTAGTTTTTGCATGCTATAAATTATCGATAATCTTGAGCGATAATACAGTAAACATTGATGAAAGTATGGGGTTCGGGATGCAGGCTGAGAATCAATCAATCAATCAGGCAATTTATTTGTCATGAAACACAGTACATGTGACATCGCTGTTACTGCACTGCGCAGCAGTGGCGAAACATACAACGTGTTGAACAGCCAGAATTCGGGATGTCGCACTGAAAATAGAACTTGGTTCAGTGCATATTCACTGTAAATAGCTTTTTTTGTGGAAAATAGCACTGCCCTCGTGGAATTGTTCGTTGTACATTCTGCTGTTTGTTTCAGTGCTGGCGTATGAAAAAGTGTATTTGGACAACATCCCGTCTGCAGAGTCGTACGAACGAAGCTATATGCACCGTGATGTCATCTCACATCTGTTCGTTACAAAGTGAGGACTGTGGTTTGTTATTTCAATAATTCTAGCGGTAAATCGGCGATTAGTGTGTCGCCATGTGAATATTGCTAGAGGTAGATCAGTTAGGGAAAGACACATCATTTTGGTAGACACATTATTGCGTAGACAGTATTCGCAGTAGACAGAGACGGCCTATGAACCATGCCACGAGACTGTCACGTATTTAAATCAGGCTTATTTGGCGTGCATCAAGAGTCCAGCTCGAACCAAAGCTGTTTTCCATAAAACGCAAACTTAAGCATGAAGTGTTATCGAATAAACTTCATTTACGGTGCAGTAAGTGATAACAAAGTGTGTTATTTCATTTCTAACCACAGTCTTTGCAGTGCAGTGAGGAAATCTGGCTGCCTTATTACATTAATAATGTGATGACTGTAGTAAGTGTGGTAATAACTGCTAGTAATTCTCTGCTCAGTTACTGCGAGATCGCTGATCTCCCACTAGCACTGGCTTTCTTATTTAGAGAGTTGTGTATCTATTTCAGACTTGTTGCTACTTTCTGTGCTTCAGCATAGAAAACGTGCGGACGCAAAATGATCATGCAGTTATGTATAAGTTAGTAGTTACTGGGTACTTAAA
>Ga0056124_1000247_pt1 | contig 17462 bp, 13 predicted proteins | sample WorMetHEROISLAND_2_FD_70069 | JGI IMG/M metagenome (GOLD analysis project Ga0056124, IMG submission 70069) | Marine gutless worms symbiont microbial communities from Max Planck institute for Marine Microbiology, Germany - Olavius sp. 4 HERON ISLAND | ecosystem: Host-associated > Annelida >... | reverse complement strand
ACTCCTCCTGGATGGCCACTCTGAAGAACGACCTATCTCTGCACTACCTCACCTTTGAGGATGCTATCGAAATGGCCCTGGATAAGCCGCTGTGGGGACTATTGGCAGCAAGCGGAGCTATGCACTGATGGTGCATCCCAAATAATGATCATGATGATGATGTCGCACATCTCATGAGCATTAGCTCAGATTTCTTGTTAATGTTCTGTTAACCACAGGACGTTTAAATATGTTTTGATGCAAAGACTGTTATTATCAGTCAGTTTGAATATACTGTAGAGGCATAATTATCCTGTGTGTTTCAAATTATGTTTAGATTCATTTTTGTTGTTTTTTGCTTATATTTAAGGGAAACAAAGGTACATATTTCCAAGGAGAGCTACTGATTTTGTCTGTTGTAACTGCTAACATGTTTACTGTGAACCTTCAGGTGGTATATTTCTGCCGGACATTGTCAAATATGCGAGGCTATGTCGGAAAGCTAAAGAACGTGAATATCGCTACCAGCAGAAATTATATTACGGACGTTTGCTGCGTGAGCTGCTGGTTAATCGACAGGTCAGCACAAGTTGATGCTTCTGATGTACATGTTCTTACACGAATGTATGTTTGAGGAATTTCACTGAGTACAGTAATTCAGAAACTGCCAAAGTGAAAAAAATGAATCTGAAGTGCCAGAGTCGCTAGGGAGCGACAGTGAATGCTGTTTTATGGTAGTGAGTGTGTGTAGTATATATGAAATATATATGAGATAATAAATGTAAAAAAAGACTAGTTTATACAGGGTCACTGGGCGAGTCACCAAATTTTCCTCGTCTATTTAGTGCACAATACTTTGTAAGCCTGTTCAATTTTGCAGCATTTAGTTAATATTTGGCGAAGTGGTACAGCATCAAATTTAAAATTTCTCATTTCCATAATGTGTCAAACTTTCATGAATTTCCAATGCTAAAACACTGCTGAAGTGCTGCACAAGCTTAACTAGCTAATGAAAAATGTGAAGCAGATTGTCTTTACCTAGCTTCCAACCCGTTTTGGGAAAATTTGTGACACTTGTTGAGTATCCAGTAGCAATTTCGCAGAATGTCTGAATCCACATTTCATTTTTGTAGAATATTTTACCCATGACCAGATGTGTAATCATGAATGATCAGTTAGTTACAGTTGGTTGTTCTTATAGTATACATCGCATCTTTGTGAGTTCGTTAAAATGACTCTTGTGTGTGGTTGCTAAACTTGCTATATACTGGTGCTACGTGCATTCGTGCAAAGTTTTCAGCTGGAGCAAAAACATCGGGCAGATGTTCAGTTTAGTTGTTTAAATTGGCAATTGTGTATGCAGAGAATTCTGGATGCTTTGTACTGTTTACCGCCCGAGGAACACCTGACCTTTGACCGAGCCAGTTTCAGAGAACATCAAGGTCGAGACCAGCAGACTATAGAATACAGAGTTCAACAGAAGTGCCACCAGTATGCCAACTGTTTGCTTTTTTGAAAATAATTTCACTGTCGTTATTTCATATAAAAATATTTGTACATTTTGTTGGGTATTAGATTTGTTTGGGCACGTTTGTATTGTGATGCTGTATGCCAAAAAATATTGACACACAACAATGTAATTAGTTCTAGGGTTGTTAAGACCGCCCATTCATTTTGACCGGTTAACCTTGAAAAAAAAGACCGGTTAACCATAGTTCTAAGTGCTCTGCGTGCGTGCGTGTTGCGGCAGGCACGGCACGACCGGTGATAACTATGTACCGACGGACGGGCGGGGGAATGAGAGCGGCGTGAGTGATAGTGACTCGGGGGACGATACGGGAGAAGGAAGCGAGTGGAGTGAGCCGGGCTCGGACCTTATCCAATCACTCTGGGGGACGGCAGTCAGAATTCTCCTAGCGTCGGCTGACTCATGCTTACAGAGCGAACTAAATGAACTGAACTGAACTGAACTTGCTTTGTACACTTCATGAAGTGAACTGAAATGAAATGAACTGAACTGCTAGTTTGTTCACTTTGTACAGTCCGTGCAGTATAACGGAAATGGACTGAACGGCACTGACATATTGCAGGTCAGTTCTGTTCAGCTTGTTTACTTTTGTCCCTTCGTGTAACACAGCTGAACTGAACTGAGATTTCAGTTCACATCAGTCTATTTCTGTCGCTTTGTGGCCTTCAGATTGCTGGCGGAGGTGAATGAGGAATGCGGCCTAGGCTACGTATCGTCTTCGTCTGATGGCGAGGACTCGGCTGGTCCGTCGACGTGCAAGTCACAGGGTGGCAGATGGCCGCAGCTGAAACTGCTGGGTGCTGCCGTTGACATGTCCGAGTACAACGCTTCGACAGTTACTGACACGTTCGCTCCGAAGTCAAGTCCACACCACAGCAAGCCATCACTGCATGCACCCCAGACACCGGGTTAGAGTCCCCATCATCGTCGTCATAGTGATAGGGTTCTATGTCGTGTGCATCACAAGACAGTTCAAGACAGCATGGGTGAGGATACCAGGATACCGCATACCAGGATATGTGAGGATAAAAATCACCAAAACCGGCAGATTGAAACCAACTGTTTTTGTCTTCTTGTATTGGCTGGTTCTTTTCCAAAATTGTTGTTATAATTTTTAACGTGTATTGCACAGGAACTTTGTTTTTTTCGTGAATATCACACATTACAGTATTAGACAGCTAAAATTTGCGCATTGTATGCTGGCAGCATCTTCTGCAGTATGTTAGATGATGCTGAAAGTTTATCGGTATTTTAAGTAAGCTCGTTTTAGGATTTATGCTGTTATCCTGGTCTCCATACCAAGGCCACTGTCTCAGCATCTACTGCAGTCAGGTGTTTTCTGTTACTGGCCTGACTCTCTGGAACTCCCTGCTAAAGACCTTGGGATCCGGAGTGTTGCACTCACAGATACAGGCAGTCACTGAAGAGATTTTTATTTTCACAGTACTAATGTGTTTCACACATTAGAAGTTGTTACACATGCAGTGCATACAGTACATTTGACATCATAATTTTTACCATTGTCACTGTAATAAGTAATTTAGTATAAAGATGCATACTTGATGTCAGTAGTTTTCAGACAGAAATTAGTTTACAAAATCTGCACGTTGAACATACTGCTGCATGATCTACCGTACAAATACATGCCAAAGAATCTGTATAATTTTATTGTAGTGACCTACCTACATAAGTAGATAGGTACTGGGGTAGACCGTAATTATTGTGTTGTGCTCAGACAATTAGCCGATATAATTGAATGCTGGGTGAAACTGGGGTGGTATAAAGTTCCATGTTGTTTCAGGTGTGAAGACGAAGCGACCACATCGCAAGATGATGATGACAGTGCTGGACGTGACTGATGAAAATTACCACACAATGCTGCTCAAGCACAAACGACGCAAAGTCGAGGATCCCGTGCGTCTCCATTGATTCTGTTCTAGTCTTATCTGAATACAGTTTGATATAGCACCATTGTCACGGGAAGCACTCACGGCACTGAGCTGTCCTAGGTGCTGGGCCGGACTGAAGTGAACAGTTCAGTTTTAAGCCTGGTTTTAAATGAACGTTTTACTTTTTAGGCAGAATCGCTCTTGCAGCGCAAGGGATTCCGCCTGTTCCGACACATTTCTCCGTAGCGTGGTCTGTCTGTCTGTCTGTCACATTCGTGGCCCTTGCTTAAACTGTTTGACGGATTTGGGTGACGTTTGGCAGATACGCTTGTGTGGTCCAATGACACATTGTGTTAGATGTGGGTCCCTGATCCCCCCTGGGGGAAGGGGAGATTTGGGGGGTCGAACGCCCAACCAAAACATGCAATTGCCGTCCTATGCTACCAGCTGGCGGATAGAAACTAGGAGTGATTCCGCCTTTTGCCAGATTACTTTGGTCCTTGTGCATTCTGCTAGCAATTCTAGTGTTAACAGACACTGAGTGAAAGTTTGCATGTTTTTTGTGGTTTTCCAACTGGATTAAGACTAGGTCGGCCATGCGTACTGTTTGATAATGAGACAGTTGATTGTTGGTATAACAGTACAATGTCTTCATTAAGCTCCAACAGTTCTTAAAGGTTTACTTCTGTGGGCGTAGCTAACCTAAAGTAACTCGGGACAAGTAGACTGTTTAAACAAAAACTGTTTAAGTAGTAGCAATGGATAAATATCTCTGTGGTGTTGTATATGCTTCGGACAAACATTTTTGAATAGTGTGGCAGTGTTGTGTGCACGTTTGTGGTATTTACATTGGTGGATCCATTCCAGATGTAGGCAGACTCTGCGGTTACTCCCCCCATTGACCAAAAGTAGGGGCACGTTGTCGCTGAAATAACACTGCTAAGGGTAAACTGTTTGATTTAAATCTGAAACTTTTGGCCACTCTTTAGTATGCAAATGGACAAAAGGCTTTCAACTTCAAGGTGGCTTGTCACCACAGACCACCCTCGATGCTGCTGGTTGCTTTGCCCCCAGACCTCCATTATAGCTCGTGCTTGGTACTCGTTATGTTTCACTCCCTTTGGCAAATTCTGGATTCACTCCTGCTTATTATGTATGTGTTTCTGTTAGCATCAAAATAATGGCAAATTGTTATGCATGTTTGGAGATGATCTGCGTCGTTCAGCGTTGTTAAATGTGTTACAAGTTTGTGAGTGAATTTTTGCAGTCATTTTGTTGAGTGTTGTTTGTTTTGTCTGTCGTTCAGAATCACCCTGAGCTGAACACACAAGACATAGTGCTGGAAGATCTTATTACTCGCGTTCAGACGACCAAGAAGACAAAATTATCTGGTACCAGCTCGTAATATACCTCCTGGTTAATGAACTCTTTTCACAAGAAAAGTTGTCTTATTACGTTTGTGTGCATGTTTATGTAGGTATTTATCACTGTGTTAGTTTGTTTGATTCTTTGGCTTTTTCTGTTTCTTGTCAGTACCAGTGCAATGATGCTCGGAGTGAACGTCTTCGAAATGACCTGGAATATGTCAAGTCGGACACAGAACACACTCACTCACTCACTGACTGACTCATGCACTATTTGCTGGTTTATTTGGAAGGTCACAGGAAGAAGATGAAACCGTCAGATTCAGCTGCTGACGAGCTCAGTGATTGGTCGACTGTGAGGACGTCTAGATTACCGACCAGCTATTCGCCGGAAACCACGGAACATTTCGGCGCATTTCATTCTGTTAAACACGGCACTGATGACATCCAGGTCCCTGCTGGCTTGCTGTCGAGGTAGGACCATCGTCTGTGTTTGCAAGCTAGACGTTAAAGTTAGTTGTCTGCAGCTGTTCTAGTTCTCAATTTCATATTGTTATGTCTCAAACACTTGACTACGAAATTAATCTGATCTGCACAGGTGCTGGATAATTAGTTCAATATCAGTTCTTGTATAATAAGATGGTAATGGGAAAACATTGTCTCGCAGCATACTACACTCCTGTAAGAAATCAGCAGACTCCTCCATATAGTGCCGCCAAATAAACTTGTCTTACCTCCTCCCAGACAACATATCCAACAGTGTGACACTGTACTGGCGCATACAGTGATATTTAATATGTATTTATGAGGAATTCAGTGATATTTAGTGTTTATTTACGAGGAATTCATATAACGAATATAAAATGGTGGTTTCATTGTTTTGATTCTGTTGGTTGAGCCACTGGAAGGTCGTCTGGCCTGTAAGAGAAGTTTTGTCAAAACTATATCCGGGACTTTACTGTTGGGGACTAGCATAACCGGGAGTAATTTTGGGAAAAAAGACAAAAACTGGTGGCTGCATTTTGCATTGTAGATGTGATTGATTGAGTGTATGTGTGTGTTGTGCTGTTACAGAACGACAGCATCACATCAGGCGATGTCTGGCTCTCGGCCACATTTCTTCAGTCTTCTCAAAGAACTTATCTGCACCGAAGCTGAGCAGAAAATCAGTCTGACAAAAGTATACTGATTTTTTTTTATACGAAACAATAATTATAGTGAGTCATTTTTAATTTGTACCACTTTGGTTCTGTTTATTGCGTGTCTAGTAGGTCGTGCAGTTTGTAAAAGATCTTGCTTTAACGATTTCGAGAAGTTCACTTCTGGGGAAGTAATCATGCGAATAAATAACTTTGAGTTTCTGCACTTTGGAAGATCAACACTGCGACATAGTCGCACGAGAACGTCTTCAAATTTTGGCTGGAATACACCACCCAGGGCACAATTCAGTTTGCTGTTTAACACCAGCCTAACATCACCAGAAGCTTGCTTGTAAACTTAGATGCGCTGCTTGCTTTATCAGTAGTGCACTGACAATACCTCGTTGACGAACTGTGTCAAGTGATGGGCATTGAGACTCGTCAGAGATTTCGTTCCGCCTCATCTTCTCTTCATCACTGATTGTCACCTGGTCTCGACTGTCTACTGTCGGCGACCGAGCGTTTTCGGTCGCCGCTGCTTGTTTGTGTGTTTCTTGTGTGCATGATACTGCTCGACCCATTGGCCTCCATTCACAAAATGTCATTCGCTAGACGGCGCCACTTTATTACTGTCTGTGGAAGCGACTGCGGCTACCCGCGGGCAGTACTTAGCCTTGAGCGAGGGTTGACAATCTTGCTGCCATTGTAGCCCAGCAGCTGAATATGTACAGTGCCCGTGCAGTGACACTTGTCGTTTTGGGCAGTAATTATTATTCACTCGCTTACTGTTGTTGTGACACGTCGTCGTACAGTTGGAAGAGAAGGTACATGAATGGCAGGACACAAGCATGACTGCTGGCAGGTGCTTCTGGGTCACCGAGCAAGCCAACTGGTCCGACCTCATCCCCTCTGCTCTCAGATTCCTCTCCGATGGCATTCTTGGCAAGTTTTTTAAACTATAAATACATATTTATTTTGTGGTTATATTTCACACTTTGACGGTGAAATTTATGTGTAATTGCATCCTAGTAATATTGTCGTTTTCTCGTAGATTGTATGTCGATGAACATGATGTTGATTTATTAGTCATTTGTCTGAGATGTGAACCAAAATGGTGACATTCGTTGATCAGTTAGTTACAGTTGCTCGTCCTTATAGAATACATCACACTGTTGTGAGTTCGTTAAAATGATTTTTACTCGGTGTTTTGTTATATATCAGTACTACGTGCAAAGTTTCCATCTGGATTAAAGAACGTTGGGCAGATGTTCAGTTGTTGTTTAAATTTTTAAGGTAGCGTGTATAGTCTCTAATATTGTAGTTCGTTATATTACGGTACCATTAAAAACATGCAACTAGATCCAGTTTATTTTATCATCAGGGCCCAGGAAATTTCACAACATGCGGAATTTTATGAGCTATTTAAACGTCCTGCGTCAAATGACGTGTACAGCGAATGGCCTAAAGACTATTGTGTAATCGTCCATCACTGTTTGCTGTTAAACTTTTTAACAATTTTCTTAACAATACAATTAAGTGTACATCTACTGCAGATGAGTATCTTTGGATATTTGTCTACGTTATTCAGTCTGCCATTTTCTATGATATCGTAGCATCTGAGCCATATTTGAACAATCTTCAGTTATATCTTTTAATGTACTATAACTTTTATTTGCAATTTTTTTATTTTTAGTATTAGTTGGTTGTAAAATTACTCAGCAAAAGTGCCCTGCACGTGATTTTGTATTTCTTCTCTATTGGTTTCACGTCGTCCTGTGTGTGTGTGTGATAGGCTTGGCTCAGGAGAATTTCTCTCCAATGCTGGACTTCAAGGAGCGGCTGCAGCAGGTGCGTTGGATCGGTCGTGGTAATGACTCTGATGTTGAGCTAGCGGCTCTCTATGATATCTGGCTACTAAACCACAACACTCAACTACTGGACACGAATACACCTTCAACGGCTGCCATTCCTCCACCGCGAATGTATGTGTCATCTTGTCTTTGAGGCTGTTTGGTATTTGGAATGGCATTCAGCAGTATATAATGTTGCGGCTTTTCTTATGCTGGCTTCTGGAACTTCCTTTCTGTTGCTTTTATGCAACTCATAAAAAAGTTAATTTTTTTTCCGGATGACACCTATTTAGCAGTATTTTAACACTTTTCACCAACCTGACTTTTGTAATGCACCTGTGTGCTGCATGTAATGGGCGGATTACATAATTATTATCAGCTGATGATGGTTACGATGGTGTTCCGGCAGGTTCAGTACAAGCTCTGGTGAGCGTGGTAGAATTAGCTGTTTGCCAGCTGTAATGTAAGTTGTGTTTCGAACACATGAATGTAGTTACCTGAGCCAGAAATACTCAAGCGAGGTCTAGACCTGATTTTATGAATGCTGTGAAGTCTTGATGACTTGTTGCTGAACTGATTTGCATAGCCAATTTCCGCCGCCGATAACATCACTGTTATTTTGGAATATTACATTGTTAGTTTGATGAATCTGATCATTGTAGGTGGACTGACTATAAGGTCCGACCTTCTACAGAGAAGGAGAAACGAGCTTTTCAGACGCAGGTCAGCTGTTTCAGTGCTTCATAGTGCATACTGTTGTATGACGGTTTATTTTGATATCAAATTCACGGAATTTTGACTGGTCTCAATAGTTGTTGGCTTATTGCATCGGTTTAACAGCAAAGTAGAATTCTACACGTGATCACAGTAGTGTGCCAAAATTTATCTTAAATGCATACGGACACTACCTGGTAAATGTAGCTGGGTAATTTAGCTTGACTTAGAAAAGTTTTTGAATGTGTTCAAAGTTATGATCTTTTGGTGCTTTGAAAATGTTGTTTTGCTGACAGGAAAGGCTTCCGGTCTGTAAAACGTACTGCCAGAACAATGTCCAGAAGTTCCCTTTTGGGGGCAGACTAACCTGGAGTGACTCTGGAACGATTGATTAGTTGAACATAATCTCTGGGCTGTGGAAATTTGCCAAAACAGAACAAAACTTGTATTAGCTGGTTAATATTTGTTATGGTTGTCACCAGTATTAAACTACTAGTAGTAGCAGCAGCAGCAGCTATTGGTGTTACTGTTTAGGCACAAATGCAGACCTGTGTATGCTTACCGACAATTTGAACTGTTTTTATGAAATTCAGTTTAAGGATCGCGTTTCACTGTTTGCGTTCTCGTAGAGATGTTGTGTATTAATGGGCTTAGTCTGTAATATGGACAGGAGCGTGAAAGGTTTCGGAATCCGCACAAAGCATTTACGTATCGCATTCATGGTTATGAGGCCGTGGTTGGACCGGTGAAGGGCGTTCTTGCAAAGGAGAACACGATGAAGCCAAGAGAGCATGCATTTCTTGTCAAAGAACGGCCGTCCTACGTCACTATACTCACGCTCGGTATGTGCTCCTCTGTATGCTCGTCAAATTAACTGGCATCTGGTTTCGTCTTCTTTTTAGGCCGCCTGGCAGCGTTAGCTAGCCGTGGCGGTCTTATGTTTTACTGCGGATGTTTTTTCTGGCACTTTGCGACGCTGTATCTCTGAGCTTCCTCGACTGATCGCTGTGAAACTTTGCAAGATGGGCAATAGGTGCAGCTTTAAAAGTTAGGTCCAAAACTTTGGGTGCCCCAAGAAAATTTTCGGAAGCAAAAATGAAAAAAAAATTGATGCAAAATTAAGCATATGAGCAAAAATAACTTTGGGCCCAGTGGGGGTAACCTCAACAAACTTGTTCACGTGATGTGCCATGAGGCAGGGGTGAAAATTTGGATATAAATGTTTTGAGGCCCGCATCCTTAAAATTTTTTCAGCCCTTAACTCTGTGCAATTTTGGACAACTTTCGACTTTGATTGTGAATGTGTGCAGAAGGGGTCGAGGATCAACAGTCGGAAAACTAGGTGATCAACTACAACCTCTCCCATGTTTGACAAAAAAATTGCATGAACTTTGGTCAGCTATCATTTCGACCCATCCAAAGTCACCTTTTTGGAAGATCGTATTTTGGCCATTAGTGGGTACTGCCCCCTGAAATTTTTACGTGTGCTACAGAATGATCAGGGCTTGCTAACGCACATGATATCAGGGACAGGGTCCCCAACAATTTTTTAACAGTGAAAGTTCGAAAATCGGCCCAAAATTCAGGGTATGAGGGCCAATAACTTTGAGGCCAGTTTGAATAACCTCATGGACCTTTTCCGTGTGACTTGACTTTTTGCTGACCCACACCCCTAAAATTTGGGAGGGAATAACACGTCCAAAATTCAGCACGATTTTGGACAGTAGGACTCACCCTGCGCTCTGCCCCGAATTTCTAGTTTTTTGATACACGAGTTTCAACCTCGTAGTTTTATGGTTTCAATTGAGTCATGTATTATTTTATTTTCATTTTGTTTCATTTTTTGTGCCTCTGGTTTGATATCGACATATGGCACTGTGTAAATGTTTTTTGACTGACTGATTGAGTGATTGACTGCTTTATTGGTTCATTGGTTCGTTCGTTGGTTGGTTGGTTGATTTATTTATTTGTTGCATGCCTGCATGTAATGCTGAAGGATCACATTACATTGTCAGGATTATTAGTGTGCATGCTTTGGGATTAATTTTTGACAGGGAAGACGGTTTAGTGGTGTCTTTTGTAAGCACAGAAAAAAAGGGTATTGGCTTTTATGCAGTGGAACTAGCCGTCTATGCAAAACCTTTTTCTTCTTTTTTGTAATCTGACGGTTAGCTGTACAATCATGTATATGTATCTATATTTATCCGCCTCTACAAATTTCATCTAACTAATTGTTCGGTGTTGTGATTGTGTGAGCAGTTCACGACTGTGTGGCCCGTCTGCCCAATGGTGAAGGCACTCGCAATGACATCTGTGTTGTGATTGTGTGAGCAGTTCACGACTGTGTGGCCCGTCTGCCCAATGGTGAAGGCACTCGCAATGACATCTGTGGACTGCTCAAAGACTCACAGTTTCTGGCCGCCGGAGTTACCGACAGCCAGGTCTGTTAATAAATCTCGGATTTTTGAAGTGGCCTCAGTAATACAAACTACTGACTTCCGCTGACGACGCAACAACTGCAGTACTTGTCAGAACTCATTCATCACAAAGAGGCTCCTACACAACTGCAATCTCGCAGCGTAAACATTATACAGTACAGTGCAACTGTTCTTATTTTCTCTAAGCGTGATTTTTGTCATGGTTTAATTACGAGGGTCATTCCATAAATAAGTTACAAAACAGCGTCATTCTGTTAGTTTTTCAAATATAAAAAGTCCGAAATATACATTTTGTAGGGAATTTAATTCTGAGTACCACCTGTGTGTTTTATTACAATGACGTCACTGTGATGTCATTTATAAACATTAAATATGGCGACGTTGCCATTGAAGTCGTCCCGTAACGAGCACCCATCATACAGTCTGGACTTGGCCCCCAGTGACTATCATCATTTTGGGCCGATGAAGAAAATGCTAGGTGGGCAGAAATTCACATCAGATACCAAGGTGCAATCAGTTGTTCGTCAGTGGCTTGGACAGCAGCCAGCATCGTTCTTCGTATCGGGCATTTAGAAGCTTGTTGACAGATGGGACAAATGTTTAAACGAACTTGGACGATATGTTGAAAAATGAAACACTAATGTTTAACATGTAAACTAAAGAGGCAACATTAACTTGTTAAGCTTATTCATTTTTTTCTCTTATTCCTCTGCTGTATACAGAGAGTTATGAATTGTGAGTTACGACAGAAAACTGCTGGAGAAAATAATACACAGAGAGACTGTGTTCTATGAACAGATGACATCCCAATAATGACGTCATCAAAAAAATTCTTTTTTGTATATTCCAGATTTAATTCCCTACAAAACGTATATTTCGGATTTTTCCTCTTTTAAGAATTAATGGAATGGCGCCGTTTTGTAACTTATTTATGGAACGACCCTCGTACAATAGTCTTCCTCAAACTGTCATTTCTGACTTTAACTATACGAGCTGGTACATTTAGAAATCGATTTTAGTCTGCTCTGTATGGTGGTGCTTTCCTGCAGTGACGTGACTTTCCCACACTTGCGATTCTTCACCGTTACGGTAAATGACTTACCGCGTCTGTGAACCATGTAATAAATGAGTAAATAAATAAATAAATGTCTATTGTCTACATGTGTGTGATTTGCAGCTGAACTCAGTGGTGAGTGGAGCGCTGGATCGTCTACACTATGAGAAAGATCCTTGCGTCAAGTATGACGTCTCAAGGAAACTGTGGATCTACCGACATCGCTCGCGCGCCGAGGACGAGTTTGGTCAGTATTTTGGTTACTTCTTTGCCATTTTTTTGTACCTACTTACATGTGTGTATATGTAACATGCAACACAGCATAGTTTGAATGAGAAACATGGGCTGTCGCTAGGTGGCAAAGGTTAGAATGGGAATGAATGTAAAATTGTTTATGTACCAATGGCAGTAGCATCTTTGACATAACAGTTATGGCATGCATTTCTGATAACGGGACAAAGTGCACTGACCAATTTTGCCGTTTACTTCTAGCTCAGGTGTGTATTGCTCATATAGTGCATTATTGCTGATGTCTGCCTGAAGAATCACAGATCAGAACCATCTTATTGATTTTCGTGGGAAATCATTGTATTTGTGTCTTTCGTTTTACAAAAAGGTGTTGTACAAGTTTAGCGTGGGTGCTAATTTAACCTGTAATGTATGCTGATTGGCTCGCTGTTGTGGGATGCTCAGTACATGTTTTTCAGTGTAGCTGGTACTGATGCAGACATTTTGTGGTCTTGTTTCAGAGTGAAAAATACCCAACTGGACGGAATTTTGCGTAGCAACATTGATGTGCATAGCTGGTTGCATATTTGCAAATTGCTGCTAGAATAAAGTCATAATTTTAAAAATAAGTAAAGTAAGATGTTTGCCTCGTTGCCATCTTTGGCTTGGTCTGATGCAGAGTGTCTGTTTGTGTGGTGGCTATCAGAGCGAATCCACCACGTGCAGTGCATGGCAGCCAGAGCAAAGAAGAAAGCACTCAAGAAATGTAAGACCGGAAAATCTCTGACAACTTCAAAGGTCAGTTGTCTGCAGGTATCAAAGGACGCCAACTCTGATAATGCAGCGACACTGTGTAATTTTTACAGGGCGTCAGCATAGCTTGCTATGTGGATGCCCTGTCTTAGCCGTGGCATAGGCATCTGTCCTTTTGTCTGTTTGTCTATCACACTCTGTGATTCTATCAAAACGAGGCGAGCCGTGATCACAAATTCTTTACTGTCAGCTCTGTGAAAGACTCTACTTTAGGAGCTGTAAAGCTTTTCCAGAAATTCGAAAGCGGTCACCCCAATCGAGGGCGCAAAATGAGAGAGGGATAGGAAAAATTGGCGATTTTCAGACAATAAGTCGCCGTGTCTCAGAAATGGTGCAAGATAGAGCCAAGGTTGCTATTGATCACTAATAGGAAGTCCTAAATGCCCTTTCATGTTAGTTCCAAAATCAACGACTTTGGATGACCTTGAACGGCCGTAATACACGCTACTGCACAAATGATGCACCTTTTGGAGCTCACTGTGGAAATTCAAAGGAGTTAGAACTATACTATCTGCAACGGATATGTAGCCCAAGGACTCTACTTTGAGACTGTATAAGGTTCATGCGGATGTACGTGGGGGTTCTGTGGTGAAGGGGACTGAAACAACACTGGGGTGGTCAGAACCAGCGATTTTTTTTGTGATTTCGGTCGCCATATCTTCAGAACGTTTAGAGTTGAAGCTAATATTATTATGCGCCGTCATGAAGTGCCTTATCGGCTTTCTGGTGACCCTAAAGTGATTGACTTTGAATGACTTTGAGATGCCATTTTGTGCTAAAATCTGTTTTCATCATCGGTTTGACTAGATTTTTGTGCCTTGCTTTTGGATAAAACTATGTGAAAATGAATGAAGACGAAAATGTTCGCCAGGGACACTGGTGTCTGATGATATAAGGTTTATGTGGACTTTTGTTAGCGTGTTCGCGTGAGCTGTCACTTAACAGTGGAGTGGTCGAAAGGCCTTAGTCGCCCTATCTTCCGAGCCTTTAAAAATTAGGCCAAAGTTATCGTAAAAGCTTACAATTATTCAGCATGGACTGTAGTTTTTGTCGGTATACTTTTTATGTGGGTATTAGCGATGGTTCTTTAGAACGTGCACGTCAAACTACAGTGGGTGCTATTCTTGCAGATTTGCATGCGTCCGTTGCCATGTAGGTTTGCTAAAAATCCCACACGTATCATAAACGAAACTCAAAAAAGTCTAACTCTGATGATGATGATGATGAGAGGATAGCACGAAGCTGACGCCCTGTTCTCTAAGCGGTAGCTGAGCTTGTTGTAATACTTTGGGCCGTAACGGGACCTAAAGCGTGGAATCATCTCCCGGCAGATATACGTGCAATAAAGTCAGTAGGCAGCTTCAAAACTGCTCTGAAGACATTTCTGTTTCATTGACTATTTGCATAGACCTGCCATGTTGCAGCCTTATAAAGATTTCCGTCGTGTTGTGGCACGTTAGAAATTGCCGTTGCTATTGCTATTATTGCCATTGTAACAGAAAAAGCCGAGGTTGGTGGGGCCTGTAACATCCTTGCTGCTGGGGATCCAGGGGATAGCCCTGGTGAGGTTATGGAATGAAGTCCGTTTGGGGCAAGGTAGTTCAAGTAAATGCTGATGAATATGGAGTTATTTTGGCTGGTATATTTTTTACAGAATTTATTAATAAAGCCAAAAGTTGTTGCCGTTGAGAAGCTGAAGAGTAGATGGTGAACATAACCAGTATCTGGCGTTTTATAAAGAATACAGCTACTTCGACTGTAGCGCATTGTGCTGGTGCCTGTAAAAGGTTATGTGTATTAATGGTCTGCTTAATGATAATGACAGACAGGGAGAACATAGGCGGAGCTGACCAGTTTAATAATAAAATGTCATGTCATGTCATTGCCAGATAGACTTTCTAGTGATAATGTTTGTTTTGTTTGTCAGTTGGTTTTTGTGGATGATTTTAATGCGTGTTGTGCTGTAGAAAGTGTTTGAGAAGTCTTCGGACTCAGTAAGAACGACCGTCGCTGCGGCATCGTCGTCGGCTGGGTTGGAGAACCTCGTTGCTAAAGCCGGCGTTGAACGTTTTCGTTCTCTGGATTCCGTCTCCATACCGTCCATCAAGTCGGTTAATTCCGCGAGCCGACCAATGATTGGTCCACCTGCCGGTCTCTCACAATTGCCGTTTTACGCATCGGTCGGCACAAACCTCCGAGGTGCAGCGTCTGTTTTGCCGTCTACGTTGACTGTTGCTGATTCCTGTGCCATCGTGGCAGCCTCACAGAAACTGTCTCTGGCGTCAAAGGTTAAGCCGATGTCAGTGTCGCTAGTCCAGCAGGAACAGCGGTCAAGCCCCGCCCTATCATCAGCCGTTATGCCTCCGGCTATTCAGCACCAGCTTGTTGCCGGCTCGCAGAATGCAGCTTTCGGCCTCATCAACTCCCAGCTAAGGAAAGCCGCAGACACCAGCAGTCTAGCAGCTGTTCTGGTTGGTCCACCGTCTAGCAGCACCGGCACATCGGTGAAGTCAATGCCGGCCAGTGTTCCACCACGCCTTGCATACTCACTGTCTGCTGCTAGAGCCTCACTGCCAGCTGTTTCTTCTGCTGGTATCAGTTTTTCTACTGCGAATTCACCTAGCATAACATTTGCCAGTTCCGTTCCTCCTTTCAGCTCGGTCTCAAAGCCTGTTGTCGCTCGATTCATGGCTCAGCAAAGACTGCCCGGAGTTCTTGCACTTTCTGGTATGCTTGTGTTGTACTTAATACGCGGTAATATTTGTTGTACGTTCTGCCAGATGTTGTACGTAAAGACACATCCAAGACACATGTGTATGTGTCTTGGATGACGAAAAGCTTCTTGACTGTTTTACTAGAGTAGACTTTCGTCGACTTGGACATCTTTCTCATTATAAATACATTGTATGCTAATTTTCAGATGCTTTTTAGTACGAGAATTTTTTGACTGTTTATGAAATGCAATCTTTTGCAAGTGTATGTTGTTTCCATTATCATTTAAGTGCATTTAACTTCTGCATTCATTTTGATCGTCGTTTTCCATCAATTAGCTGCCAGTGCTGCAAGGTTTGACATTGCTTTGAGATTGGAAATTTGCAGGCCTTCTGACTCCAAAGTTCCAAACTAACTACTTCTGCTGAAATGTTGTGAAAATTCATCCAGATCTATGCATAATATAATTTGGCTCACAGAGAGAACAAATGCGATATACTCGTATAACTCCTTGGCAGATTTAATTGCATATAAAAATTGTTTCATATTTTAATACATGATTTTGTTTCTTTATTTTTTTCACTTTTTACTTCACTTGTGTGGATTTGAATTCCGGTGGAAATTAACAACTTTAGATGATTTACTGTTGGTGGTTGTTGTTGCTGTGTTTGAAGGTGCTATGATTCGTAATGTCGGTGTAAAGCCGGCGCCGACGGCCGTGATAATGACAGCTGCCAGTGAAGCTGGCGTCACGTCAGTTGCTGCGTCGGATGCAGTCTCCGCAGCTGCTATGAAACCTTACGTTGTAGCCGCTGTTGTTGATCCGTCCGAGGTACGCTGGCTCATACTTGTAATATGCACTGATAATCCGTGTGTAGTTATTATGACATTGTACTCAAAGTACAGCCAACTGGTAAGCGCATGACTTAGCCAGTAGGGATACTGTCAGTGACACTGGTAACATTGGATGTCGTAAAAATGAGTGCAGTTGTTAAATGTAAAATAACTGTCACCAATATGCACCAACTCTAATAACATTCGTGCCTTGCTTATGAATTCAAAGTCAGTAGGTTAACATAATCTTAAAATGTCGGCGGGTATTATCGACGTCGACACAGTCTCACAGCATCGCTGGCAACAATGAAAACATTTCTTCCAGCAGCTTATTTGATTTTGCCGCTTGTTGCGGATATGTGAAGGAAAAGTACAGAGCTTATTGACTTATTTGGACTGGAACCAGTCACCGAGCTTGTCAGTTTACGAGGGATATATTATAGGTAAAAAAAGGTCGCAATACTTGTTATAGCGTTTCTTACATGAGTACGTGACCAGAAGCGGTTTACAATCTCGCAAATGGCAGTTGATTGGCATGAGCTAATGATACCGTAGCACACTATGCGGCCATCCATTGCCCGCGTCAGCGAACAACTGGACCCACGGTTTGCAGCTAGCAGACATACCACTGCCCCAGTCAGACACACTAGGCCTTCACCCCGTAGCCCGTCAGTTACTACTCATTTCCCGTCCCACTGAGGGTAGGAGGCTGAGTTGACCCGAGCACACAGTAGGTTAGCAACTTGCTCAAGGTTGCTTGCAAATGACCCGCGGCGAGAATCGAATCGTAACCTGAAAGTTATGAGTCGACACCAACCACTAGACCACGTGCACCTACACAGGCACGTAGGTGTGAACAACTTGCCCAGAGTTGTTACTTGGTAGCGCACTCGCCGGGAGTCGAACTCGCAAACCCTCGG
>Ga0056124_1000246_pt1 | contig 17465 bp, 11 predicted proteins | sample WorMetHEROISLAND_2_FD_70069 | JGI IMG/M metagenome (GOLD analysis project Ga0056124, IMG submission 70069) | Marine gutless worms symbiont microbial communities from Max Planck institute for Marine Microbiology, Germany - Olavius sp. 4 HERON ISLAND | ecosystem: Host-associated > Annelida >... | reverse complement strand
GACCAACTGTCCCCATCTGCACCCCATCCCCGAACCATCTGTCCCCATTCCCACACCGTTCACACATCAGCCATTTTCATGCCTTTTTGAATTAAATGACTGCAAAACTACACTTTTTGTTTCTGAATAGACTCAGGTTGAAGCGGTAACTAATAAGTTATATAAATGAATCAAAATGTGGCCTTTATCTAATTCATTGCTGATGTTTCGACAACTACTGCTGTCTCCTTCGGAACGACTGTCCGCCAAAAAAGACCGTCCGCCAGGTGTCACTGCGACGGACAGCAAGTAGTCATAAACATGTCAACGAAACAAGTCAGACCACACCGACCCGTTAATCTCAGCCCATCACAGACTGGGACCGTGCCAAGGTGATCGACAGAGAAAGCAACAGGAAGGACCAACGGTGGATCAGGGAAGAGATACTCATCAGGAAAGAACAAGACAAGTCAATGAACCGAGACTATGGGTTTTACCAACTTCATACCACAATTTACAGAAAGTAATTACGATTTCTTAGGGGGTACCCCTCTTTGATGCCCTCGTTCAAGGGGAATCTCCTAACCCAGCGGCACCCCGGAGTCTCTATCTGACCTGGATTCGATTCGGTACCGGGTCGTGACACCCCAGACAGACAGGCGGACGGACCACAATTTACAGAAAGTAATTATTCGTGCAAAAAAATGCAACGAACTGCTAACCGACGGTCTGCTCCTTGCAGAGGCATATTAGCCATGACTCGACATCAGCGACAGCCGAGCTGCCACCATCCAGCAGTGGACACAACTGACCAATCATGGACAGCAAACTGGACGCGTCGTGGACCGGCCTATGATCATCACCGGCCGACGTCAACACTTGCGCCGTCATTTTCTACAACAACATACACACCGACAGGTGGCAAGCGTCACGTGACTCGGCCAGCCAATGACGGCCAAGCAGTGGACACAACTGACCAATCATCAAAGCAAACTGGACACATCATGGTATTTGCAAGAATTTTAATCACGAATGAAAAAACCCGGGTTTTTTAGAAAGCCCAACAAGGTGGGTTTTACTGCATTTGGATTTTCGGACTTTTTAAGTTAAAGCAGGGTTTGTAAAAAGGGTCATTGATGGGTTCTGGAATTTCTATTGGTTTTCAGTTATTATAATGAGCACTGCTCGGTAGACACTCTCCACGTCAAATAAATATCAGATACTACAGTTTTATCGTTAGTTTTATTACTAGATAAAAACAATTATAGTAAGTGCACTAATTACAATTTAAAATTAACCATAATAAAAAATTTCATTAATAGTGAAACAAAAGAGACTACAACTGGACTAAGTTTGGAGTGGGTTTTTTGGGGGTGAGTTTTTTAACCGTTTTTAGACACCCTCCCCCCGCAAAAAAAACCACCAAGTTTTTGGGGGTATCTGCCTGGGTGTCTCAACCGTGGTATTTCAATCCAACGCTCCACAACACCAGTATAATGCAATGATTGATAGCAAAAAACACAGGTCGGTCGGTCGGATGTACTCACCTGCAGTCTGTGAATGTGCTTAACAATCAGCGTCTTCTCCTCATCACCGTCTTGCGCAACTACCTTCTCCGTACCACCCTGCCGCTGCTGCTGCTCTGAACATATCAACAATTCACAAACAATTAAACTAGACGACGTTGAAGAAAAGATGGATGGTGCAAAATAAATCAGGCGAAGGCATTGAGCAACAAATTGTAAGGCTGTAAACTTCTCGTGGCAATTGCAAATTTCACGAATTTGCGCACATGCTGCACATTTTTTAATCATGCTAGAAATCGCAAATCGCCACAATTTTTGTCAATTTCGGCTTCTTTCAGTCTGTATTCTGACGTGTTGAGAGACATTAGGGGAGAAAACTTAGCTATGTGCACAACGTGCTGTACTACCGGAATTGTGGAAAACTGTAAAACTGTTTTTATGTGTAGATTTCAGTTCCCATATGATAACACAATGCATAAAACTATCCGTTTGTCAACTATTTGTTTGCCCGCAAACAATCAATTTCCACTGTTAGGTATCGTGCACATGTATCAATAATACTAGGAAACACACGCCACCGTGTTTTGGTTAGTAAAAGTTCACATGTACACACTTGCAAATTATTGTATATTCACTTGATATGGGCAGTATCTAGCAGTGTTCATTCGATTAACTTAAAACTCATGAACACCCCAAAAGCCATCGAATTGGATCCTTTCAAAAAACAGATTTTAACCAAAAAAATGCAAAACTCAATAAAACCCAGAAGGTTGGGGTTTTCGAAAAAAAATCTGGGTTTTACAACCGTGAAATGAACATACGTAGAGTATGAAGGAAAAGTGAGAGGTGCTGTGAATATCTTGTACAGAAGAGGCCGGTTGCGTGAGCGACGCCTTCAAGACAACTGGACACAAGAGAGCGAAGTTTGGCAGAGGACTCCGCCGGCTGCCTGCCACCAGCGCCTTCAGCTGCTGCTGCTGATGATGTCAGTGATGAGGAATACCTCGCCAGCAGATCACTGCACATCACATGCCCATCTCACTGTATGATATGATATGATATGACGCATGATTAGCACTGGTGCCAGATCATGTACAAAAGTCCACAATGCACCAGTAAAATGAAAATCACCAAAATCTAACTAGTTCCTTCTTTGGCCATGCCCAACCCCGAAGATCAAAATCCATTCATAACTTTCGAGTTACCTTACATAACAATAGCCCAGCTGTCGCTAGGGTTAGCCGACCGTACTCATGGTGCACACTCGTAACCTGCGTCCATAACCGTCCGAGCATGATGTTTCGAACATGTTGTTGTCTGCGCCCGAAATGTAAACATAGTTACTTGCTTATTTACATAACTTCCGATATAATGTAAACTTCCGGCAATGCTGCGGAACTCTTTCGTTGGAAATTGCGGCCAAACCGCTGCAGATAGCGACATGGTTACTATTGACAGCCTATAGGAACTTACAACGCCCTATACAACGGTAACATCGCCGACCCTCTACGACGTACCGTTTAGCCACAATACAAAACGGTACAGACACACGGACAGAACATCGTACCATAAGCACGACCGTACTACCCATTACGGTCGGCTAAAAATGAACAGACCTACAAACATAACCAAGCCCGTAGCCAAACTGTTTCAAAGGGGGTTTGACTCCACCATCCAGGCCATCAAGCGGCACTCCAATAATCCAGCTTGTATCTTTCGGGGAACACTGTAAGCTCCCCAATGGGACCCAGGCAAAGCCCTGGCCACAAACACATCTAGAAACATTTCAAGCTGGAAAATCGCATCTTTTAACCGTAAAAAACGTTTCCTGGTTCCAGCTGACGGGAGTGAGTTTAATTGAACCATATTGAACCATCAGACCCCCTTGGCTCTGGGCCTGCTTGTCAGAGGTAATACCTTAAGCCTTACCTTTGGGTGGGCAGGTTATTGCACCTGCCCAGCGCTGAAGTCGTATCAGTTCGGCCCAATGCGCATCCCCAATGAAACCAAAGATCACAGTAAATGGCTCTGAAGCTAAAGTTGGCGTTGAAGCCGAAGGTTCACCAGCCACTTGGCACTGGTTGCCATATGGTCTGCTCCTCTTAGTTGACTCGTCACCCCCAGATTACAAATCATTCCGGTCCTCGGAGCAGTAAGCCCCACCACCACATCAACACTCCACTTAACATTTATTTCACAATGTAAACTTGACAGCGTTTTGCCTGTCAGTTTAATAAAATTATATGTTATGTTATGTTATAAGGTGGCAGACCACTGTGGGGCAATAACAAGACCACGCACTGTGAATATTTCATCAAATCTAAAGAAACGACCACAATCTCGTGTAAGTCATGGTTTACCGTCCAATGGCCGAGCAGTGCGTGATGAGCCGATCGGTGCTGTGACCATGAACGCCGTCACAGTAGCCACGCTGAGCAACCTGCTGCAGTCGAGCTACAGCCGATGACACCAGATACTGCTGGAATTCAACGCTTGCCTCAAGAACTCCGATACCAGCCTGACGATCCATACTGCTGTCACTGCATTTCATACCACATCATCACAGCACATGAAATACTTGCGGTGGAGAAACTTGGTTAGTGGAATTAGTATTATGAGTATTATTTAGATGCTGCTGGTATTCAACACTCAACTGAAGAACTCTGATACAAGCCTGACGATCTGCACCGCTGTCACTGCATTTCATAGGTTACCACATCATCACGTTTGTGTGCATGTGTATGTAGGTAGTATATTACTCTATTTTGGTTTTTTTGTGTTGGTTTGATTGATTCTGCTGTTAATTTTTGTTGTCCATACCAGTGCAAGTGACTGCCTGGAGGACCTTCTCCGAAATGACCTATAATGTGTCGAGCGAGACGTTAAACCTTACTCACCCACTCACTCATCGCAGCACACAAAATACTTGTGGTGGAGAAACTTGGTTAGTGCAATTAGTATTATGAGTGTTATTTAGATGCTGCTGGAATTCAACACTCGGCGGAAGAACTATGATGTTCTGCCGGCTATCACTGCACCATGAGCATTTCATACCACATCATCACACTACACCAAATACAACAAAGACCAAAGTTATCTGGCTAAAGGCAGAATCGCTAACTCCTCATTTGTATTCGCCAGGTGGCAGCATAGGACTAACGTTTTGGCTACAATTTGCAATAACATGTTTTGGCTGTAGGTTCTTCCCCCTTCTCCCCTTCCAGTTGGGGCCAGGGATCCCATCTAACACATTGGACTCTACAAGTGCCAAATGGGATCTAAATCCGTCGAACGGTTGAAGCAGGGTGCACGAGTGTGACAGACGACAGACAGACAGACAGCCACGAAAAAATGCGAAATCGTTTGCACTGTTAGAGTAATTCCGCCTAAAAACTAAACCACAAATAAACAAAACTAATAACAAGACGGGCACTGAGAGAGCACAGGTCTCCGCCAACGCTACGTCAATTTTTTTCTGTTGTGTTCGCCAGGTGGCAGCACCATGTTCGGCGAAAGTTTCCCCTATCTCGCAATGGTAAATAATCCTTCAGTCGTATCCTGGACCCAGATGCTGATCCGGATCACCACCAAAATCTAATCACCTCTAAGTTAAGCGAAGTCTAACCTTCACTGAAAATTACTGCCAAATCCGCCTGTAACTGCACATAACCACAGCCTTAGTGTAACAAACACTGCATGCCTGTACAGAGCCGTGAGTGCTGCGGACAGGAATTGAATGGAGCACATTCCGCCAGGAGTCTTGCCGGCCACCGAGGATGACTCTTTACCACCAGACATCACTGGCACGTCCTTGGCCGCCGCCGCTCGACCTAAGTAAGTAACAATGTAAGTAAGTAAGTAAGTAAGTAAGTAATTCTTTCACTGCATAAAACAAACGTAAATGCAAAAAAACACAAGACCAGGGTTGAGACACTCAGGCAGATATCCAGCTAAAAACCCACACAAACTTAATCCAATTTCAGTTTCGCGTTCCACCAACAATGAAATATTTTATTATGGTTAATTAAATTGTAATTAGAGTACTTACAAAAACATAAATTGTTATTAACTAGTAATAAATTAAGATGTTTAGCTGGTAGACCTTGGTTGCATAATCTTTTCATTTGAAATACGCACCAACTTTCTTCTTGCTTCCACCAGCAGCGGAAGACGACGTCGAAGGTTTGTCCTTCAACACTTCCGAGATCTGCTGCAAGTTGCCGAACAATTTCAACACCTGATGACATCGGCCGACGCTGCATGCACCAAACGTAACAACAAGAACCAGCGCATCCATTGTGGGTTAAGAAAGTAGGGAGGAATGGAGCAGGAACAAGGTGGACACTCTCCAGTCACTATCAAATTCCCTGACTTTTCCAGACATTTCATGTGAATACTTACGGAGTATCGACCCTCACAACAGTAGCGATGCAAAACGAAATGCATGTTATTTCTCACTGCAATACTCATATATACTGTCACAACTATAAAAGCTGTGTTCTTAGTAGACCCCAATGGAATGATTCACTATTCCTCCCCTCTCCTCCCTTAGAAGTAGGCCCACTTAAATCCAGCTAAGGGGTCTGGAGGAGCGCTGTAAGCTCCCCCAGCTGGGTCTGGGGTGGAGCCCCAACCAAAATCGAATTTGGTGCATTTTAGCCTTCTATCTGACATCTGGTGGCAACAATTTCAAGGATTTTCATGAGAACCAATTGGCCAAATTTTGTGCATGCAAGAACACATTTTCCCTGAAGTTTCCTATTTTCCCTGAATTTTCCCTAGGTTCAAGGAGTCCTCCGAACAAGTGCATCAAATTTGGGTACCCCCTTCCAAACGCGCGATTTCTGCTACTTTCGACTAATCGAGCACGAGAACGGTTGCAGATAGACACAGACTTGCTGCGTATCATAACAAACACTGCTGACGAGCTTTCTGGGGGTACCAACATCGATAACCTTGAATGACCTTGAACCCCCAAAATAGGGGTTTTTAGCGAATTTTTCCGTATTTTAGGCTGCGATGCACCATTAGAGTGAATTTTCACTGAAATTACTGGAGACAGAGCAAGACAACCTGAGTATGAAATTAAAGTGATGCAGTGATGACTAAAACTGGCTTTCTCCTGATGACAAAACTCACTCGTAGTCGGCTGAGAAGAATTCGTATTCGATGAGAACTTCATAGACACCAGAGACAAGCAGCGCAAAGATTGTGTTACGAACGCCGACGCTCGTGAGTGGAGAAAAGTCGGCAGATTTGTCCTGGACACCAGACCACAGCAACAACTCAGTTCACAAGTATAGCTTATGAGTCACACTTGTAAGTAAGTTGGCTTTATTTGACAAGTGACAATCGCATAAACATTACGTGGAAATAAAGCAAAAACATACCAACATACACAAATGACACAAACAATATACACACTACACTAGACGCTACATGTAATTAAAAAGGGCCTTGGTAACAGAACTTCTCATAAAATTAGAGGTCTGGACCAATGGAAGAGAATACCTCAAGGTCACAAGTTATAAATTTGAGATGCAGGATTTTGGAGGAGGAAGTAGTTGGTTAAAGTAGCGGTGGCTTAGGCATGTACTGCGAAAACAGTCGTCTGTCTGATCGGTCGATCAGATCCTCCACTGTAACACCAAAGTCGCTATATAAAAGCTGACCAATGTTATCACCAAGCATAAGTGTTCTGTGTCGGACGACAAAATTGGCCAATTTTATCTGCTGATAAAAATGGCCCATATTTGTATAACACATGCGAGATTTTTGTTGGCAGCCTATATTTTGACATAAGCCAACAACAATAACAAAATACATCAGTTCAACTAAAGCTGAGAGAAAGATGAATCTACATGGTTGAGACACCCAGATACACACTCAAAAACAGAGTGGGTTGATGGGGCAAACCCACCTAAAAAACCTATCCCCAGAAAACCCACTCCAAACTTAATCAAATTTTTAGTTTCTTGTTCCACAAATAACAAAATGTTCATTACTGTTAAGTGTTTAACACTTTGAATGTAAAAATTTGCAAATTTTTGGATATTTACTTGGCGTTGACATTATCTAGCAGTGCTCAAAAATTCTAGTAACTAAAAAATCATGAACACCCCAAAACACACCAAGTTCGTCCTTTCAAAAAACCAAGTTTAACCCCAAAAACCACTAAAACCCACTGGGTTGGGCGCTTTGTCAAAAAACCGGGTTTTGAATCCTGTCAGGACGTACCAGTTCAAAGTCTTCCGGCTCGCACTTAGCCATGCGTTCAACGAGTGAATGCAGCATGGCTTCTATACCGGCTACTATCTGGTCCTCACTGCAATCTTCATCAGCATCAGCTCGGTTGTTGTTGCCACTGACAATTCTTGTTCTCCTGCGAAGAACGCTGTGAACCAAACTGCTCAGCAAGTGCGCCTGCATCAACAGTAATAACTAGAATAATTAGAAGGTGCACATAAGGTTGCATATCTCCACCAAGTAAATTTATGCAAAATAGTCACTCAAACAGAGATTTAACCGTTTTGGAGCTATTGGCATTTGACGCCCAAAAATTTAACCCGGCCAAGCCCCCTTTTCAAAACATTTTAAGGGGCCATGTCTGCTGTCCAGACAGTCCCTGGGAACATGCACATCAAATACGAAGTCAGTAGTGATAACCTTTTTGCAGCTATTGGCATTTAATAACGAAAAATTTAGGGGTCACATGACCTGGCCACGCCCTCTTTTCGAAAAATGTTAAGGGGTCATGTCCAGACTGCCCCTGGGAACATGCGTGTCAAATCTGAAGTCCGTAAATTTAACCACTTCGGTGGTTCGGAGCATTTAACGTCCGCTGCACTCAGACAGACACACAGACTACCCCGCAGGGATGGAAGGCTGAGTTGACCTTGAACAGTAATGGTCAGTGCCACAATCGTCTCTAGGAATCTCCACATGTGTCGTGGGTAAGACGATAGTCGGAGGTCGGGCCATGTCTCCTGCCGAGCCTGGCCAAGAGTAGAACAACGAAAGACCAGGTGCTCTGATCCAATGCAGTCAAGATTACTAAAAGTGTAAAATTAATTTGACACCGAAGGTGGCTATGATGGATTTTTTCCTTACTAGCAGCCTGCCATTGACTGAATTAACTTTGTGTACATATTTACTGTTTTGTTGACTGATATGGCAAATAGTCTCTGTCTCTCTAATCATCAGAAATAACACATTAAACTGAGCAGTACCAGTGGCTCGGCAACATACGGCTGTTCCGCTTGGAGCACAATGCAAGAGTCCAGTCTGATGGGAGGCAGAGTATCGGGAGACTGCTCGAAGTAACACCGAAACTACAAACACAATGACACGGTTTAACTGAATCAGAACATGGAAACACTAGCCTAATACATTCTGCTGTTAACAATTCATGACACAGTCATGCAGACTAACTAATACACCATATTACCACACATTCAAGTACACATGCACACATTTCAGAAAGTAAGGAAGTAAATTTGCATGGCACGCAATTTCAACAGAAAACCTGCCGTTAGCTGGTACCTTTTTATGGCCGTATACGAATATGTCACTAGTGAATCAGCCTGTTACAAAAATTCTCCGAATTTATACCTGATCAGACAAAAGTCTCAGAACGGAGCCAACAAGATGCGTATTTGTCTTCAGCGCATCATACAAGCCCTACAACAGGCAACAGCTTTCAAAGTAACAATGCAAAAGTACTTAACGAAAAGCATCCGCAGATTCATCCACACGACCATAGATCTTAAGCGACAAAGCGACAGAAATGAACTGAACTGAACGGAGTTGCCAGTTCAGTTGCGTTGCACGGACTGCACAAAGCAAACAAACTGGAAGTTCAGTTCAATTCAGTTCACGAAGGGTACAAAGCGAGTTCAGTTCATTCTGTTTGCTGTGTATGCACCTTTAATAATAACAATAATACTAATAATAACTCGACTCCGAGCTCTGTGACTCTGACTTGAACTAAGAGTACTCAACCACATCAATAAGGTAAAAAAGTAAATCACCGATAGTCAACAGCGCCCTCTCACAGCTCTGAGACCCTAGGGCTCAGTACTCATCTACGTTTACTGGCCTTTGAGCCAGCAGTGAGCTGCAAACACAGCTCAGTTATGTGGGCGGTAGGCCCCACCTCTCCCATATACTGCCGTTACGTTCCCGGCGGTTAGGCCGGTACCAAATTATACTGCTTGGTGACAGAGGCACATACATACGGCCGGGAGTCGAACCAGCAACCTCGCGATCGCTAGTTCGACACGCTACCATTAGACTACCAAGCCACGACAAATTTATGTAGCTTGCAAAATAAAGGTAAAAGGTAAAGGTGTGTATAGTTCATTATGGATTGTAAACCCATCACAGAGCTACAGAGCGTCACCTGCCATATGGAATCACACACTGTTACCTGCCACCCGACACAGGTGAACACGCCCCAACTTAACCCCAGCCATGCAGTCCGGTACTCGATTTACCTATCCCAGAGGGACGGAAGGCTGAGTTGACCTTGGTAGTTGGTTATATACCGAGATGGTTTGCCCGTCCGCAGACAGTCACCCATCCAAGTAGTAACCACTTGATAGCAACCCGACCGGGAGTCGAACCCACGACCTGTGGATTGCAAGTCCAACGTCCTAACTGCTACACTACCAACGATGTTTTATTCACAAAGATGTTTGATTCCCATCAATACTGAAAGAAGTGCATGCCTCGTAGAGCAGGAGTCTAATGTCGGCCTGTTGGTGAGGCAGACTCCGAGTATCATACATATACATACATGCATACATCATATCATATCATATCATAAAGACTACTAGCCTCGTAGAACAGGAGTCCAATGTTGGCCTGTTGGTGAGGCAGACTCCGAGTATCATACATATATACACATGCATACATGATATCATATCATAAAGAAGACTACTAGCCTCGTAGAGCAGGAGTCTAATGTCGGCCTGTTGGGTGAGGCAGCGTCGCATCATACTCAAGATCTCCAGACACAGCGCTTCATTCTGAGACTCCGAGTGACGCACGTGCACATCCACAACAACCTGCACTCACACGACACTACAACTAGAAGCACTCGGACAGCACAAACCTCTGCCAGTCATAGTGCTGCCACCTGGGGAACCTGGACGAAGTGACAGAAATGAACTGAACTGAAATATGCAAATGCAGTTTTTTTGCAAAGTGTACAAAGCAAGTTCAGATCATTTCAGTTTATTTCGTTCGCTCTTTAGGCACCTTCCATGAAAGGCAGATAAAATAGTGAAAAAGTGAAGACTAGTAAAGATCGATGAAGGTGAACAAACAGTTAAGTTTCGGTACACAAATCTCATAATACCTGCTCCCACCAGCCATAGTGAAATACCAGCTCCAATTAGCCATACAAATACAGCAGTGCACGACCTCCAACCCATGGACCGCATCCAGCCCGCAACATTCACGAGAAGACACCAAGCACGAAATTACACGCCTTGCAAGTTAGGTAACCTTGCAGTTTAGGCTACTAAACTCATCGCAGACCATATACGCTATTTACGGCTGTTAGGAATAGGGTTTGCGCAAGTTATCAAAGCTAGCCCAACCCCTTGCCCTAACCCTAGGACTACAGACTACATGTGAGATGGTGAGAAATATGGTGCACTTGCCACGTGCTCCATTTCATAGCTGTATAAAGGAGTATATGGTCTTCTATGAGCTTAGTAGCCAGATTACTGCAAATTATTCATTTACTATCTTACTTGCTCTTTAGACTGGTTTCAACGCACCGGTGAGATCGGTAAATTCTATAACGAGCTTACATGTTTGTCTGCTATTCTGCACCACCCGTTTTAATAGCAATTTGCATCGGTCTGGCCCGCGGTGTTCAAGACCATGTTACATGGTCAGAAATGTTGTGCACCATGGGTGAGATCGGATTGGTAAAAATGATTGCGAGTGTGTCGAGTACCTGACTGCTGCCGACACATGACTGCTGACTGGCGGACTGGCTTGAACCGAAGTTACCGGCCAATGTGTTGAAGTTGTTTAGTAACAGCAGAAATCCACTGACGGCAACACGGCGCGACTCTATCTGCCTGCAATGAGAATCAACTCATTCAAGCTGGAAGAAATAAAAAAAAATTTCAATATTATATACTATACATACTGCTCGGTTGGTGGCCTGGTCTAGCGGTAACATCGTTGGTCACATCAACGAAGTTACTCTACGATGAGCCAATTTAGTAGTAGTGGTAGCAGTAGTAGCCGAATATTTATAAGGTGCTCGAAAACAAAAGTCACTAAGTCACAATTTAGTACTGAGATGGGTGACCGTTCGTGGTACGTAACCAAGCCAGCCATGTCAACTCAGCCTGGCCATCCCTCTGTTAGTATGCGCAATGAGTACCAGCAAAGGCTGGGATGTAAACACATTGCACAATATATTGGCCTCATATCCATAGTCTAGCAGTGTAAGCTGGTGTCTGGCTGACGGCTGACGACATGGAGATCAGCACCGCCCTATGGCCTTATGGCTCGGGAAGAATTTTACGTTTCTTATAAATTGCAACTATGCAAAGCCAGCAAACTGCATATTCCGAGAACTCAACGCAGCAAATCGATTTATAATGCCAATTACGTATTAAATGTTAAAATAAGTGCTGTGATATGCTGTTGATTGGGTGACAGCCTGAGAGGCCTACAAAATAAAATTCTGCTACTGCAATCTGCAGGTCCTGCTAGTACTCTCAATTTTAGGTGATTAACCTTCAGACCCAAACACAGTTACATGGCAAGCAATGGTTAACCCACACATAGCTAAAAATATGCTGGCTAGCCAGCTGCCAGTCAAAGGGTTAATCTGCCAAATTCTCCACAGTAACTCCAGTCAGCTGAATTCCCCTCCCCCACCAAAGAACCTTCTGGAAACTGGTGCTACATGATTTCTCTTACAGAAATTACAAGCAGTAGAAACTACAGTGAGTCTAGCACAAAATTTAAAACCAGTTCTATTAGAACAAAAACAGTACAAATACGGGCATATTTAGAAATGTGAAAAGGGCGAATAAAATACGTTTTTTACGTCAAGTCTGGCTTACTCCCTTCCTCTTACAATTAATTCTCTTTTCGTTAAATTTTTCCACTTACAATGGGGGGGGTAGATGGCAAGGGTCCCCCTAACATGCCACGGGTTACGAATTTCAGAAAGCCGGCAAGACTGAACCTAAAGAATATATTTTTTTTCACCAAATTTACACTGTAAACACTAAACATGTGTGTAAGAAGTGATGATCGACGCCATTATGTTATGTCAAAATGACAGTTCGTTCACTTGGTTACTTGAAAATAGTGTACTTAAAAGTTCAAATAGTCATAATTTCTGAATTAAGCCAAATATTCTAACAACATTTGCCGAATATGTGACCTAAATTCTCCTCTATTTACAGCGTAAATTTGGCTTTAAAAAATATGCTGTAGTTCCAGAGATATAGCATTCATCCTCGGGTACTGTTTTTGGTGCCCGCAGTGAAGTAGAGTAAGCTGGCAAGAATGAACCTGGAGAATATAGCTTTGCGGAGGACGATGACAAGGGCATCGCGCAGCGTAGGACTGAGTTTGAGCAAAGGTTGAACTGATCTCAGGAGTCCATCGGCCGTAGTCAGTGGCAGCAGCGGCAGATAGTCAAACGCTTCACGCAGTCGGGACAGAGACTCCAGTATCACGTACGGATGTGACTTTATAGTAGTCGTCAACAGATCTGCAGCATAAACCATTACAGAACATGTACAAATACGACAAAAGTAATTCAGCAAGAGGCGGAATCGCTGATCGATGACACTACCTGGAAAATCATAAATCACCTTTGAGCATGGATCACGAATGTGACAGATGACAGACAGACAGACCACGATACACAGAAATGTGTGGCAATAGGCGGAATCGCTTGCACTTGCATGAAGCGATTCTGCCTGGAAATATGACGGAAAATACTTGCCAGTGTAGGATAATAATTTACGTAAAATTAAAAAACTCTGAAGACAACATTAAAAATTCTGCACTCACACTGTAATAATTTATGAAAAGTTATGAAAACTTTTTGTGTAAAAATGACATTAAAAAGCCTGTACTTGATCTGACTCTAAACTGCATAATATTAGCTTTACTCTGGAAACGAGTTCAATTTATGAACCAACAGAACTTTTCAAGACAGACCACGATACAGAAAAATGTGTAGCAATAGGCGGAATCACTTGCAACTCTGCGAAAAAAAACTGAAAAGAGAAAAAAAAATGAAAAACCACAAGCAACGGTGGTTCACTGCACCATTATGAGTAGTCTTTTGTAACGATGACAAGAAAATAAATAAAAAAAATTTCAAAAACTGAATTCTATGCCGCATAAACACGTAAAACACCTACCTATGTAGTGAGTTACGGACGACGAGGCGCGAGTGATGATTGAATTCAGCAGCTGCTCAACAACAGCTGAACGAGATGACTCATGCACGCGGAACGTATCTTGCAGAATCCTTGCGCCCAGCCGACAAGCTTCCTGTGCCGGAGAATACCTGTTGTGTGGTGTTACAGACATAGAATTAGCCCAAAGCCAGTTAACTCCACATACATGTACGTAGTCCAGACTTGTAGACAAGAGGGGGGGGTTCAGTAGGTTTGATCGAACCACCCCCGCCACCATTAGCCAACAACAGAAGCAACAATAATAATAATACACACAGGGTTGAGACACCCGGGCAGATATCCAAATTTGACTCAGCGGGTTTTTTGGGGGTAAACCGGCAACCACCTGAAAAACCTGCCAAAAACTGACATCCAAAAAAATCCACCCCAAAGTTAATCTGATTGCAGATTCGTGTTCTACTAATAATGAAACATTTCATTATGGTTAACTAAATTGTAATTAGAGCATTCACAAAAATATAAATTGTTCTTAACTAGTAATAAAACTAACAATAAAACTGTAGTATCCTACATTTATTTGAAGTGGACTGTGGAGAGTATCTATCTAGCAGTCTTCATTCTAATAACTGAAAACCCATAGAAATCCCAGAACCCGTCAAGTTGGGCCTTTTTACAAAAGCCGGGTTTAACCCAAAATAACCCCAAACCCAATAAAACCAAAAAACATAAAACCCACTGGGTTAAGTTTTCTTTACAAAAAGTTTTTCTGCAAGCCTGAATACACGACTTACCGACGCTGAGCGTCATTGACACAAGCAGCAGCAGAGACTCGTCCGAAGCACGTCTTTGGTCCGTAAGATTCCATCAGAGCAAAGCCGAGCTGCACCAGGCCTTCCGTTATGTGATCCCATCCCACAACGCTGCACAGGAATAGAAAGTAAATCTTACTAGACTTGCAAATGTTTAAATCTCTTACAATTATGTCGGCTGGCGGTTTGGTCTAGCGGTAACATCGTTGCTCGTAGCAACGAAGTTACTCAACACTGAGCCAGGTTAGTACCGAGATGGGTGACCGCTGGCAGACAGATAAACAATCTTGGTACAGTATGTACCCAAGCCACCCAGGTCAGCTCAGCCTGGCCATCCCTCTGTGGATATAGGCGCAGTAAATACAAGCAAATGCTGGGATGTAACATGCACACTGTGCAATGCACTTGCATATCCGTGGTCTTGCAGTGTAAGCTGGTATCTGATGGCTAAAGAAATGGAGATCAGCGCTGCCCTATGGGCCTTACGGCTCGAGATACATTGCATTTATGTTGACACATCTGTCATTACTGCTCACGAATCACTTTTGTAATATTTCCACATTTTTATGCTCTAATCGGCCGCATATGAGTCTTGCCCACCCATCCGCCTAGAAAGCATACCTACCGCCAGTTCTTTCATCAGATAGTTATAAAATAACACATTTAATACACAATATTAGATCTGGAACCAGACTACGACAGTTCCCATGCAGGCACATTTTTTTCCACTTCAAGTCCCTGTTTCTGGTCAAAAAAAACAGTAGCAACCAATCAGAAAATGTTTAGTTATAACATCAGTTAATTCTCACCGAGGCAAGTGGCAAATTTTATATCAGTTGGCATTTTTGAAATAGCTACTACACAGAGTCACAAACCAAATGTTAAACACACAAAAAACAATATATTCAACTGTCAGACTAAGGTTGTGCGTTGTAAAATTTCCACCATCTTTTTCTGGAAATTTCCGGAAAAATAGCAGAAATTTTTTGGTAACATTCTCCAGGAAAAGTAATCTTCAAAAAGCTGGAAAGTGTTTCGAAAATTATTCACCTATTCATTGTTACAATACATTGTTGCGTGCTTTTGGATTACACATGGACAATGTCATATCGATTCCACATATGGATTCCACACGGGACCCGTAATCTCTCAATCTCATATGTATGATATCTATATGGATGCCATATGCCTTTACTATTGGGGTAATTACTAACTTATCCGGAAAAATTCCAAAATGTTATTATGCCGGAACAGTAACAAACCTAGTCATGACAAAGTAAAAATTGAAGAAAGGCCAGACCTGTTTTTGATAGTGTCCAGGACCTGTTCGGCGACGTCAGCTCGGAATGGCACCAAGTCATGGACCCAGCGCGACAGCCGACATCTCTCTGCATCACGATAACTGCGACCGATCGTCGACTTCAACAGCTCAAATATCTACATTACACTCTAGCACATTAAACTACCCAGTTAACCCAAGCAACGTCACACAAAATACCATCAATATTCCTCAGTCAGGAAATGACACAAAGATGAGATAATTTTCCCACGACTTTGCAAATATGTGCATGTGCTCATTCTTCAAATTATAAAAGAACTGATGCATCTATCGCACTTCTAGATGAAAAGCAATTCATTTTGTACATATGTTGCATTTTATACTAACACTTCTGCATTTCCTATACCATTTCTTGGAAATAAACATGTTCATATTAAATGTTGGCAATACACTTGGCGATATTCAATAAAATGCAAGTCTGTACATAAGTAAGCTTATGCTGCATAAAACTTCTAAACATCACACAGATGAGTTTTAAGTGTATTGTGAAAATCTATCTAAATTCTTGAAGCACAAATTACACACAGAGTTACATCCCGTTTCTTTATCCACATCTGTGCTATTCGGAAATGACAGCAATTCATGAACTCAATGGTCGCACTGAGTTGCAGATAAACAAGTTCGAGTACAAGTTGGTAAATCAACGTTACAAAAACAGAAAACAGAGCAAGGTCCCCATAGGGCAAACAGGGTCATGCCACGAATTAGGACCATGCAACCAGGTCGGGTCAAGCCATGCTTTCAGCCAGCAATGTGAGTCCATTCTGTTAGATGTTTGTGCTAGTGTTCGTTACCGGGCCTGGATTTATAATGCCAGACATTCTCAAAAAATTGATTAATACCCGACTGGAAACATTTCGGCAGCTCAAATGAATCGATGTACTGTTATCAATTCAACCAAATGCCTCGAATGGCAGCTGTTACTGGTATCTATAGCTCATTATGGGAAACCCTTGCAGAGCTACGAAGCGTCACCTGCCATATGAACGTGCCCCGCCATAACCCCAGCAATGCAGGCTGGTACTTGATTTACCTACCCTGGACGGATAGAAGGCTGAGTTGACCTTGGTGGTGGTTATATACCGAGATGGTTTACTTGTCAGCGAACAGCCACCCATCCTACTAGTAACCACTTGATAGCGACCCAACCGGGAGTCGAACTCATGAGCTTTTGATCGCAAGTCTAGCTTCCTAACTGTAACGCCACCGGCGGCATGAACTGAATAGGGATACCGGTTTATAGCGGAAATTTTTCTTAAAATATGCGGGCCGTTTTGGTGCAAAATATGCGGGAAAAATATGTGGAATTTGGCGAAATATGCGCTAAAATATGCCGCGTATATGGGGCATATATGCTGCATGTATGTGGCATTACGGAAATATGTGGCGTAAA
>Ga0056124_1000243_pt1 | contig 17573 bp, 9 predicted proteins | sample WorMetHEROISLAND_2_FD_70069 | JGI IMG/M metagenome (GOLD analysis project Ga0056124, IMG submission 70069) | Marine gutless worms symbiont microbial communities from Max Planck institute for Marine Microbiology, Germany - Olavius sp. 4 HERON ISLAND | ecosystem: Host-associated > Annelida >... | reverse complement strand
ACTTAGAAGGTCGCTGGAGAGTGGAATCCTGTTACTTATTTACTATGTCGAGGTGCGACAAATTTTGCGGTGGGACAAATTTCGCACGACACCGGACGTTCGACAAACGTCGTCCAACATGCGGCGCAGAGGCATGCAGTTCTTCTTCGACGGCGCTCTTCCATCGGATAACCTTAGCTCTTACGGGTAGGTTTATAAAGAACAAAATTCCTGTGCCTCCGGTTGCAGTCTGGAAATAGTAGGGACGTGGGCGATTTTTTTTTATTTCGTGACGTGCCGTGTTCCATTACACAACAACTTATAAGAAACAAACTGGCACACTGATTAGTAGCCGCATGAGAACTAAAGTTAAGATAATGCAGCAAAAGAGACTAGATGCAAACAGTTTTCTCAGCAAAACTTTGAAAGCAAACTAAAAACTGCACCAATATATTTTAGGTACGCAGGTTTTTAGGGACAGACAGAAACCGGAAGCACTGCAGAAATTGACCCGACGTCTCCCAGCAAATCAGAATTTAAACTTGGCGCTATTCTATAGCTGATGATGATGATGATGCCGACAATGACTACGACGATAACGCTGATGACAATTTTCAAATGGAAATCGACAAAGTCACAAAACTAACTTCGAACTTGTTGCTGGATTGTTCGAAGAGTTCGTTAAAATCCAGCCAGTCGGATCTGTACAACGCAGAGCATTATGACCTACCACCAGCTGACGACAAGTCAGTTCAACAAACAACACATTTTACGACGTGCAGTCTAACAGACAACATCGAATACGAGTAACTCTAAGTATAATTAAAGGTAACACTACGTACAATATGCTTACAAAAATAAGTGAATTACAGTATGTCGAAGAAAAGAAAACCCCGACAGTGTTCTGTCGTTAGTTCCATGACAACTAGGAATTTTGAGGCCAGTTTTTATGAAGGTATCAACACATCGCCTATATGCCTAATCATGCAGTGACTGTCAGCAGACTGAAGGCAAGCTGACGCGTTGCTACGATGCGGCTGTTTTTCACCCATTCTACAGCGTGAGTCACAACTCACAATAAAATGACCCAACACGAAAATCACGATATCTGTGTAGTATAAGAATATTTTGCACAAAATTTTCCTCGTTCATTTAGCACACAATACTTCATGAGTCTGCTTAATTTGGCAACATTTACTTCATGTTTGGCAAAGTTGTACAGCATCAAATTCAATGTTTGATTTTCGCGAGTCAACAGCGCAATGTATCGAACATGTCATACATTTCCAACGCTGAAAAACACTGTTAAAGAGCTGCACAAGCTTAACTAGCTAATGAAAAATAATAAACATATTGCTTTTACCGAGCTAAGCTTTTAACCCTTTTCAGGAACAATTATTCAGTGTCCTAAACTAATTTTTTGGAATGTCTGCATCCGCATTTTGGTTTCGTATGATATTTTACTCATGACCAAACATGTAATCCTAACCGCGATTATGACTTAAAATATTGAAAAATTTTATCATTTTTGTTCAAAGTAAACCAAATAATTATGCCTACGTCACAATGACATCACAACAAAGGTGGCATTGGGCACTCGATAACATTAATAATAAAATCAGCCTTTTGTACAGTCTGGTAAGTTGCAAAATTCGTTTTTGAAGTTTACGTCTCCGTCAATTTGGCGTATGTCAAGTAAATACAGCACAAAGCAGCAAACTTTTGTACAGTTGTCTTGTAAACAAATGAGCAAAATTTGGTATAAAAATATTCGCGCATTTTTGAGATATCGTAATTTTCGCCTTGGGACATTTTTCAGGTTCATCCTGTATGTAAATATACAAGTCGTAGAAAAATAAAATGAGTGCATATACCTTTGTGTGTTAACGATGACTTTTCTGTTGACGGATGGACAATCATCGATCACCTGCAGTCATGTATTTATAGTTGATACTGATAAGCCTCTTTGTTACGAATATGATACCTGCACGTACTATACGGATATCTGGATTTGTTTACGGTTTTTCTCGTTTCAGTTTTTTTAGTTTCAGTTATCGTTATTTCGTTCCTTTTCAGTTTTTCTGATCTCAGGCTTTATCTCTGTCATAAAATAGCCGTCTGTTTCTGGATTTTTTTTAATGTTTTACACAATAGTACCGGTACTTCCATTTCAGTTTCTTTCATTTCATTTCCATTTAAAACATTTTCAGTTCTTTCTAGTTCATGTACTAGATTAAACTGTCAGCTTGCCTGCCAGTTTTCCAGTGCAAATCATTTATCATCATCATCACTATCGCTATACGAATGTGTTTTTGGTCATCATTGTCGTCGTAATTACCAGTAAACAAGCAACGGGGGTAATTGTTTAGATTACCATTATCATCATCATCAATAAATATCAGGAAGCAGGCCAGTGGGCTCTATTTCCGTTCAACATATCCATTTTATACACGAATTACGACAAAACGTAACTAATACTGTTATTACATTGTGACTTACGGTGCTATGTGTCGGCTTTGTAATTATAATAGAAATAACATTTTTACCTTTTTATTACGTATACTTTTTGTGCGATTTTCCAGTAAATACGCACGCAGAATGGAGTCTAGAGAGAGAGAGAGTGTGTGTGTGATGGAAGACAACAGTGCCGGCGGCGGGCCTCGTTGCTACCTGATCGACCTTGTCGGCGGCCGTGCTGTCTCCGATGACGCACTTGGTCTGCGAATGGTTGATGCGGTACTTGATGTCGTTGGCAGTCAGCTGAGTCGTACCAGGAATCATCACCACACCTGTAGGGTAATGATCAACAGTTCAACACCAACCCGTCACGCCCACTAGTAATTACACTAAACTCCACTACGTCGACATTTTGCGGACTTGTTGGACAACTTTTGCTCTCGATTTTTTTTTCGTGAATTTGTCGTATTATTATTGCTATTATTTTGTACACCCCACTTTATAACGATCCCGGGACATGAAAACAAAAGTTAAAACCAAGTTAGCTGGAGTGCCGCTAGTCCAGTTCGGTAGGAACTGTAAAGGTTCCTTTGAAGGCTACCGAATTGTAGAGCTGGACCGCCAGAGAAACTCGTTGAAAAACATACATGGTTTCTCATGCGTCTCCTGAAACGTCCGTTAATCGGTGGCCAAGCTCGACCAGGAATTATTATTATTCTTCTTATTATTATTCAAGTCATACACGAAGTACATGACAAACACAAATAAAAGAGAGCAAATAATACAATACATCACAATATCAATAAAATCATAAAATCACGTGCACCGGATCACAATTCAAGTCAGCAGTCGACCAATCAACACAGTGCAGTCTACAGCGGTTAGCAGTACCCCAGGCACTGATAAAATACCCTCGCGTATCATCATCAACTCAACGCACTCTGTGCACGAACTCTACACCCAAACTCCTGCGGAAAAGGTCTCTGAAAAATGAGCCTGGCAACGACGGTGAACACAAGTCATGCACAGAAACACCGTAACGCAAAAAACGAAACGGAACATTGCGACCCAGAGCAGAGTTCATGCGAGCATCTATCCCGTGCTTCACTACAAATCTAACGCACCTCATCAAAAATGGGAATAACATCAGTTACTAAGTACACAGCATCGCTTGTCGTATTAGCAGACAGCGACCATAGTACAAACCTTTGCGTCGTGGTATAAAAAAATCTACAACTTGTGGTGGATTAGCTGTACTGTAGGGGCCTATATAGACTTTCGGTTTGTTATGAATTAGCTATATATACATGTCTATATCTCGTTGTAGAACAAATCCACAACAAATCGAAACCAACCGCCTAACCATCCAAGTCAACTCAGCCTGGCCATCCCTCCGCGTTAGGAAAATCAAGTACCGGTCTGCCATGGCTGTGGTTAATGCGAGGCGCGTTCACCTGTGTCGTGTGGCAGATAACACTGTGTGATGACATATGACAGGTGACGCTCCGTATAGCTGTGAGGTGGATAACCTTTTAGCCTTCAAAACAGAAAACATTTTTTCCGGACTCCCTCACTCCGAGTAGATCGCTCTTACCAGCCGAGTTATGTATGAATGTGCATGGTTAGTAGCCTACTTCATTCTTAATACCTCTCGACAACAATAGGTGTCGCTAGATAGGTGTCGCAATTTGCAGGAAGAAAATAATAATCATAATATATAATGATAGCAGTAATACCGGCGCGTGCACATGCGATGTTGAGCAGCCACCATTGAGGTATTTTGGGTAACAAGACAATCACGTGATCACCGGGAGACAATCCACAAGCACCTGTCAGTATATTGGCCACCCTAGACGACAGCATATGCACGCACACACACACGCGCGCGCGCGTGTTCTTTTTGGTTTAATCTTTGCTTTCCTATATTTTCTGTGCTAGTAGAAAATAGAAAACAACCGCGCTTTGTGGGTGGATAAATGTACGTAGGAATCTGTCGGCACGTCCATGAATAGTCGCGTAAAATCTGTGGATTGTGGACGTGGATATGGAGTGAAATTTCGCATCCACGTTAACCCTGGTTTTGTAATCTTGCATTTCCCCTACAAGACTTGCAGTCATTTGCAGTATTATGAACATACTTTTGGTCGTTTGCGTCATCACCTTCCCTATCCGCGCAACGGCGCCCAATGCTGAAAATATTACATGAAACGAATGAGCCACATGTCGTATGCGACCTTAGATCGCATAGCATGAAATTAATATCCTATTCACTCATTTCTACAGAATTTGAAATCACTTGGGCGTGGGTTGATTTAAGGCGTGATGTGTTATTAACGTAACTGATGATATTTCTATCACTATTTTATTCGTTACTGCGCCAAATAAAGCAGCTAAACAATATACAATACAGTGAGTATATAACAACCAATAAAAGCCATACAAAGATTAGTGAATATAAAAAGCTAGAAAAAAACTTCGGAATCATGTAGAATCGTTACTTTTCGTTTTCGGTAACGGAACTCTAATGCCCGTGCCCATTAAGTGTTAGCAAGTAGCACCTGCACCAAAAAGTCGAGTTGTCTTCGTGGAGTAGAGTACTTAACTAACGTAATGTTACCGAAACGTGAAACGATTGTCTGATTAACCTTCTGGACTTGTCTGCGAGTTCGGCGAAGCTCCACTTGAGCTCTGAGCCGTCTTCATGACTGATCCACCAGAACGCAGGCAGACCGCCTCGCACGTCAGACGTCTGCAGGGGAACAACAAAACACAAACTCCACTTGCTTCGATTTGTTGTGGATTTGCTCTACAACGAGATGTACAACTTGCTCGGGGTTGTTTGCAAATGACTGGCAGTGAGATTCGAACTGCAACCTGAAAGTTGCGATACTCTACCACTAACCACACTCAGCTCGCACTCACATTGTTTTATAGGGCGTCAGCATAGCAGGATGCTACGCAGATGCCGTCCGAGCTATGACAAAGGCGTCCGTCCGTATGTCACACCCTGCTGCCCTATCAAAATGACGCAGGCTATGATCACGAAATCGTCAATGTGAGGTACGTGAATGACTCTGCTACCAGGATCCGTAAAGCTTTTCTACAAATTCCAAAGGGGTCACCCCGACCGAGCGCGGTAAACAAGAGATGCGTAAGGAAAATTTGCGATTTTCAACCGATAAGTCGTCGTATCTCAGAGACGGTGCGAGATAGGGTCAAGGTTACTATTAATCACTAATACGAAGTCCCATATGCCCTTTTGATTGCTACCAAAATCAGACCTTGAACGGAAGTACTGTATACTACTGGACAAATGATGCGTCTTTCGGAGCTCATCACGAAAATTTGAACGAAGATAGACCTATAATAATATTATCAGCAGCAAAAAATGTAGCCCAGGGACTTACTATTCGGCGGTGTAAGGTCCGTGCGGATATTCGTGGGGGTTCCGTGGTGATGGGGCCTAACGACTGTGGGGTGATTAAAACCGGCGATTTTTTAGTAATTTCGGTCGCCGTATCTTCGGAACCTTTAGAGTTGAAGCCAATATTGTTATGCGGCGTCATAAAGTGCCTTATCGGCTTTAGCGTAATCCTAAAATGCTTGACCTCGAATGACCTTGAGATGCCATTTTACTCTAAAATCTCTTTTCATCGCCGGTTTGACTGGATTTTTCTTCTGCCTCGCTTTGGGGACAACTATGTGAAAACGATGAAAATGTTTGCCAGGGACTCTACTTTCTGGCAGTGTAAGGTTTATTCAGATATGTACTACGGTTGTCGCGCGAGGAGGCGTCAATAATGACTTGCATTGTAGACTTGCAGACTAGCATGCGTTCGATGCGTGTAGGTTTGCTAAAAATCCAATGCGTAAGGCCTAATGTATAACTAAACGTCACAAAGTCAAATTACCGAGAGTAGGCTACCATTGTGATGAGACGAAAGCGCAAAGCTGACGCCCTCTTCTCTTAGCGGTAGCTGAGCTTCTTGTCATAACTTACGGGCGCAATCATACGTGATTTAGCAAACGACCGTGTAGTCTGTGCGACCCGAGCGTGGATTAAGTATGTTAAACCACTGTCTGGGGTGGGATTAGTTCTCGCTGCGTACTCACTTGCCCACCCCTGCAGTGCATGGTTGAACATATACTTGGACCAACTGCGTCTACAAGACCACTTTCATTATTATTATTATTATTATTAAAATCGTACACGAAGTACAACAAGAAAAATTAAAATATACAAAGGAAACAGAACAATACACAGCACTACACTATCAGTCACTCTACAAATGCAATTAATAGCAGTGGCAATCTCATCAGCATCAAACAGGTCAGTGCACAGATTAGGATTGTCTCTAAAGAGCAACATATCCTTCAACACGGCAACTTTAGCTAACAGTTCAGATGACACAGTTGAATGGTAATGGTTCCAAATCGCACTGCAACGATTAAACTCTACATTAATGGCTAACCGCCTCATTGATGATGATCGATGACGTCATCTCGCACCTGTTCAGCGGCTGCCCAGCGGTCGATGACGTCCGACGCGAAGTTGTAGAATTTCGGCTGTTCGAGTCTGAACGTCTTGCGCGTCGCTTCGTAGTCGTCGTAGCCGACGGCCGACGGCTCTGGACCGAGCCTGGCTGACAGCTGAGGTGAGACGGCCGAGGTACTGCGGGCTCGCACTGGACATGTGGTCAGTGGTGCTGGACACGCTGACCTGCAGCGTAGTTGTCACAAACGTTTTCATTTTAATTTATTCAAATAAAAAAACGAGCTTTCGACGTTTTTTTATTATTCCGTTTTCTGCAATTTTAATAAACGTCGAACGGTCAGTTTAAAAGTGACGGTGATTTGAAATATTGATAAACAAAAATCGAAGTGTTACGGATTAAACTACAGCGTGCTTTGTGTTTAGATTTTCTCACTTAGGTACGATGACAAAAATTATTTCGATGAACGTCAAAAAACTGTATTCTACAGCAATGAATTTACTCAAAGTATCAAGTAAAAAGAAGATCAGGTTTTTATCCAACGTTTAGAAAGGACGTTATTAAAAATATGTTTCCCATAAAACGCGTTTTTACGTTTTCAAAATGTTACGCCTGTCGTTCACTACATCAATGCGTCTTGTTCCGTTTAACTATATCGCCGACTTGCCTGGCCGCCGACCTCTCCGTTCTGCTGGCATCAACTGTCTGGCAGTGCCTCCGGTCAAGTGGACAACCGTCGCCAGCCAACCGAGCTTTCCCAGTTCTCGGTCGACGGACCTGGAACGATCTGCCGGACGACGTGACATCTGCCGAGCCGTTGACGACATTTTGTCAGCGACTCAAAGCGCACCTGCTGTCGAAATCCTTTCCCTGACTATTTCCTGGACTGAACTCCATTCTATTTGTGTCTAGTGAACCTAGCATCTTTTATTACATAAGCCACTTAGAACGTCCATGGTTGATTGATTGATTGATTGATTGAATTGACTGGCCTGGTCAATGGTAGACAGGCGGAGTCTGATAGCGGTAAAGAGCGGATGAGACGATTGAACCAATGACGTCGCATCAGCGTCAGCATCTCTGCCGCCGGACGTCGCTTCATTCTACGCCATCAGACATCATCATCATCATCACAGCTGGAAGAACATCACGAATTCACGCACTTCTATTTTAGCCTTTGCCGTGACTTATCGTGATTTTTCACAGGTGCTGCATATTTCGTGTCAAAAAAGATAAATTTTCGATGCTAAACACTAAAGATTGAAGTTCAAACGGTCCTTTTTTACTTATTAACAAAATTTAAGTGTGGTCAGTGGCTCTCGCTCCAATACGACAGCTGTTGGACTGACACTCCTTGCGTACGATGCATCGTTGTGTATACGCTGAAACTGAAAGAACAATGACCATTTATCATTCAGTGAGACAGGCACTGAACACCGAGAACACGTGACTAGTGATTATGGAGTGAAAAAGTGTTTCCAGTAATGCGGATTATAAACATGATATGGCTGTAAATTGGTGCCGAGAATTCGCCCTGAATTTTGTGATTTTTTTTTCCACTTGTTTGCTGTGATTTTCGGTGTTAAGCCGATGACTTTCTGTGTGTAAGCCGAAAATCTTGAACGCATACGCTACAAAAAGACATTATTGTCTCATTATCAAGTACTTTCCCGCACGAATAATAGTAATTTATAACAAGATTGTCAAGCCTTGCTCAAGGCTAAGTACTGCCTGCAGCTAGCCACAGTCGCTTCCGCGGGCACTAATAAAGTGGCCCCATACAGCGAATGACATTTAGTGAATCCAGGCCAACTGGTTCAACCAGTATCATGCACGCTAGAAACACACAAAAACCCATATGACCTTGACCTTTGACCTATGACACTGATATTCAATATAGGGTTCTAGAGGTTGTCAATGTTCACGTTCGTGCAAAACTTCATCAAGCTAAATGCAGCGGTTAATGAGTTATCGTGTTCGCAAAGTTTCGACGACGCTGCAAACAATACTGCCGTCGCATCCGCGGGCAGTAATAATAAAATTATTATTAATAATAACGATAATGATACCAACACTTGTAGACGAGCAATGCCTATACAATATTAGCCTAAACGCAACAAACTGCACAGACTAAGGCACTATAGGCTTGCTACAGTCTACATGTATAGTTGGTTAGGCCTATCGACTGCGCATAGCTTGCAATGCCTGCACTGTTTACATGCACGGTGCGCCTATAGGCATTATGTACGGGAAGGTTAGCATATAGCATGAGCGCCATCTTTTAACTAGACCAAACGATGCAGTAGTCATATCTGTCCACTTGGCACTTTGGTAGTTTCAAGCGTCCATTAAAATCATTGTGAAAACGCGTAAATTCTGTTATCATAAACGGTGAAACAGATGCCTATACACTACAGGCTCCGGCGACATGCATCGCGCGCTGTGCTAGCGATAGACGTGCTTTCTTGTTATTTTAGCTTTTTTATATAAAAATACTTCCAAACAGAGTTAGAGAGAGCTTTCTTCTGTATTCGACATGATGGAAAAGTGTTGAAAGTATCGCATTCAAAGTAATGTGTTAATGTAGGCCTATATACTTCGTGTATTTTCTATAGAATAAAAATGCAGTTAACAGCCGATTATTCGTCGACTTTAAATGATTACTTTGTTGCAAATAAGCTATAGAGTGGCCATGTAATATTTATTATTAATCCCCGAGAGGGCTAACGGGACGGCTATTCATTATTTACAAGGTGAAATGTGGTTAATTTTACTTACATTTAGCTACTTCGATGACTTCATATGTGTTACGAGAGCGCCGAAGTACTTCTGAACTTTGACTGCGCGTAGCCGGCTATCTCTAGCCAAGCCCAGTATGTTCTATCTGTTGAATATTAGACCCAGTCGACTAAAGTTCAGCCGTTTGACAGTTCTACTTGACGAAGATCAGAAAGCAGCCTGCTGTAGTTATGAGCATTGTCATTCAACGGTCAACCAAACTACTATAGTTGCATTAGGCCGTTGTACAGTGTGCAATGTGCATGTACAATAAAAATGTTTCGTTGTACATGTAAACACGTCCTTAGTTTTAAGCTACAAAATCGACGAACGACGGCAGACGAAGTTAAGTTCAGTGCGATGAAAGAAGAAATACTGACGGCTCGTTAAATGCATTTAGCAAACGTGGTTTACGTGCATGTGTGTATAAAGAAAAATATTTAAATAACCAAAAACAATTACAAAATAAACATCAGAGACATTGTTTAGATGCGCTATAGAAATGCATTTGATGCGATTTGAATGACGACAGTCTGCATGAACGTGAGGCCAGGCCGAATTTTGGGCTCGACAGTATTTTGGAGCTGTGCAGACATTTTATTGCGACAGATACCAATGTAGACGACGGTTGGGACGATTCGTTAGACAATTATTTCGTAAAGTAAGCTACTCCTGATCCAAAGTCGTCGCAGTAACATGAATGTGTGACCTATATAGAGAATTAAGAACCTAATTTATTGCCACCGATGCAAACTGTTGTACGGATATAATGCTCCTAGGGTTGGACAAACGCTTCCGTCAATGAAGACGCGTATCGTCTATACGTGAGTATTTGGTTAAGTGGTACGTATAGCCTGGCCACTGATACGCTCTGTGCTGCTGCTGTGAAGGGCCGAGTCATGGTCACAGGAGCAAGCACGCAGTTGTCACGAGTAGCGCTATATGCGTAACTTACATTGATTTAATGTCTCTCACGTTCTTGTCGGTCATATGCATGCACTGCTTGACAGAGTTATGATGCATGACGAATGATGGATCGCCGCATTGAACCACAGTAGGCTACACTCAACGATGACTTTGCACGTTGGGCTTGTAGCTCCGGCCTATAAACTACGACTACAGGCTGCGCCGACAAAAAAGCAATACCTTAGGGAAAAGTTTATATATCTGGAATTGTACAGATTTTTACCACCGAATTTACACTGCTCGCAGAAGAGGATTCAGGCCACATATCGAGCGAGTTTCATTACAATATTTTGTTTGGTTCAAAAATTATAACTATTTAAACTTTGGTATGTTTTTTGTCAATCCGAACGGGTAGTTGAACAAGTATTTTTCAACTGCAATTTTGACCTAAAAATGTCTGCGAAGATACATAAGGCGTACAAACATATTTTTACTATTCACGTGTTTCGTATTATTAAAAATACGATGTTATTTTCAACACAATTGCTAGTCGTTGTGATTATATTATTAAGATTTGGGACAATTTTGCTGTCGTGGGTTAATGTTTTATGGTGGTGCATGGTAAACTGAGCAATGAAGACAAAATGGGTACTCAAGCACTTCGCGTGCAGACTTAGGATTAAAACGATAAGTGCAAATTTTCCTGACAAAAAGTGGAGTTTGGGCACGTTGCAGAAACGTTTAAACTTTTGAACTGAACAAGTTCTGGAAGTTTGCCTCGTTTTTACCCGTACCATGCATAACATGGGCGGGTGACGATAGCGTATATGTCGTCTGTCCGTCTGGCGTGACGTTAATGAATTGTGATAATAAAAGTTGCGCTACCGTTAGCTCGAAGGATATTACACGAATAATTAGTCCAGTGTCTCAGCTCTTCGCTGACGTAACTTCAGCGATCTAGGCTTTAGTGCAAGGGAAACACCCTCAAATTTGGGTAGAAAAAGGAAAATGGATGATGTTCAACCATAAAGTCTCAGAAACGGTGAGAGATTTCAAACCAAGGTTACTATTGATCACTAGTAGGCAGTCATCGACCTTGGATGACCTTGAACGGTTATTATATACGCACTCTACTATATAAACCATGCGTCTTTCGGAGCTCGTCACAGAAATCTGAAAAAAAGATAGCCCCATACTATTTGCAGCAAAAATGTAGCCCAGTGACTCTACTTTCAGACGGTACAAGGTTCATGCGGATATTCGTGGGTGTTCCGTGGCGATGGAGCCTCAAACGACAAGAGTAGTCGAAAACAGTGACCTTGAATGACCTTAAGATGCCATTTTGTGCTAAAATCTGTTTTCTACGTCGGTTTGACCCGATTCGTTTTCCTGGCACTTGGAGACAACTACATGTACGTGACAGCGAATAGAGAGAGATACTTCTACGCCCAGCGACAGCAATGTAGCCCAGGAACTCTGTTTTTTTGGCGATATAAAACCCATGCTGATATTTGCAGGGGTTCTCTGTAGAGGCGTCAAACGACGGCGCAGTGTCTAAAAGTGGCGTTTATCAGTGCCTTCAGCCGCGACGTTATTGGAACCTTTACAGATTAGGCCAAAGTTATTCAACATGGATTCTACTTTCTGTCGGGATACTGATTATGCGGATAGTTGCGGGGTTCTTTAGAAACGACACGTCAAATAACTGTTGGTGTATCTCGTGTTGTTGCTCAAATATTCATGCTACAAACAAGTACGCTGCGGAGGGTGGAGTGTCAGCTTGCGGATCGTGATCCACGTAATATTTCGGATCCACCGACGGGCTGACTATTCTAATTTTATGCATGGTGCGTGTCCTAGCTAGCGATTAGCTTGCACCTGTTGTTCGTAAGAATATTCGGGGCGCGACTGTATATACGACTATGTTCACTTGAAACACGAGGTATCCTGCAGGATATGTTACGCGAACACTCACGTATAAAATGCGAAAGTTTGGCTCAATTTCGTTCTGCCGTTGCTGATATACAGGAGTTTTTTCTAGGGATTGTTTTTATTGGCGCACGCTGTAGCCTATAAGTACATAACTAAACCTAACTGCTCGTTTTACGTACCGTACGTAAAATGAATTCATAATAAGGCAAGTCAAGTCGAAGTCCACTAGCACTAGCGTTATGATACGTGACAATAGCACACACTTTACAAACGTGGAAGCGCGAATAAAAATAAACAAATTGAGATTGAAATGTTTGGACTTCATTGGCGTATTAGAACGTACTCGTATATGTGGAGTTCCATTCATTGCTGCTACTCTGGAGTCTGGACTGAAATGTTGAACGTTAGGCATTCAGGTTACACGTATATAGGCCTAAAACGGTAACATTTTCATAAACATTTTGCAAATGCTTTACTTTTGGCTACATGCAACCGTTTGCAAAAGTCTTAGGGCCTAAAACGTTCTAGCAGGACTTGAATGTAGGCCTAACATAGGTGGTTTCATGTAAAGCACAGAACATTTTTAAAATGTTTTGTTTCACATGTAACACGCCTCAATTTTCATCCGGCGTCAATAAGTTGTTGGTTCAGCTTGCAAAAGACCGATAAAAATAATTAACATCAACTACAACGTCACTTCAAGGCCGACTTGCTTTTGTACCATCGTTAGTATCACACTGGATTCTGGCGCATATGCTTCTCTCATATTTAGTAGGCCTATTTCACTCACGTATAGGCCTAGGTGCTATAGGTGCTAGGATTCATGCCCGCTGTTTTACTCTGTGCTGCGAATTACCGTTAGAAGATTTCTGTCAATGACTCGATGTTTCAACACGCTGTTAATAATGATAGGATATTTTCACAAGTAGAAGTACGATATCACCTATCACGTGCCCTATGGTTATATTGGTGTGCGTCAGCCGAAAGCAAGAACGAAGTAACTTGCAGCCTTGCACGCGCATTTCTAGTGCAGTACATTGTAGTTAAACTTTCTCCGTGATATTAAGTCCGTTTTATCCGCAAGGTGGCAGCGCTAGCCACGGCGGAGGTTTGCGATGTCCCAGCGCTTCTAGTCTGTATCGTATGGAAATTAAGTGACAAAGTACACCGATGCGTTGTGATGATATTTAGTGCAGTGCATATCGCCATCAGCAGACAGAGACGTGCAAACCGCTTACCTGCCGCGCAGCTGTTTCCATTTTCCCACCAACCGAACAACAAAATAATCGAAAGAGTAACGACAGCAATACATGCATCAGCAAAGCACGTTACAGTGATAAAACACAGACCGGATTTATACCCAGAAAATCACACCAGACATTTCCACCACATCAACATTTTCAAACAAGAATATACACAACACTATTACACCCAAGTCGACTAAATCTTTAGCGTTACTGGGATCGAAGTGTTCACTACAAATTAGTTCACAAATTTGTTCCAATTTTTAACCATACCTTACGACTTCGTTTTTATGCCAGTGTATTGTTTTACTTTTTAAACGTTCTTTTGTAGACTGTAGCTTTTCTTCCGGTGTCTTACTGCTGGCTGCCCTATGAGGCAAAATAAAGTACATCATAAGACTGTGCCACAGCGAGCTATCCTGATGCTATAATATTGACCTAACCCTTACAAGTGACATTCATAACAATGTATGAATATTCGATGCATACTTAAGACATTCTTTTTTCTCTGCATACAGAGTGGCAGTCCTGGCGATGATGCGCTACGTAAAATGACCTTTTCACTAAGCGGGGTCACAATGACAGTGAGTTTAGGGTTAATATTACAACACAAGTAATGCATGTTAATTATCCGACGTCACTCGACTGATACATAATGCGGGCACCGGGCGAACAGAAGACACAATACGAGGTCAAGCTTCACAGACAAGCTTCAATAACAATATTAACTATTAGGGCCTACTTCATATTTTATCAAGCTTCAGTCCACAGAAAACAGAACTAACATAAGATACGACATCTGTTTAAATTACAATCCCCACACTCCACGGTGCGAATTATACTTGCGAGATAGACACCCAGTTCGACAAATGTTGACAGTCAACTGTTATACTTGGAAGACGCAAGAAACAAGACCGAACATTGGTCCCAGCACGTGCCACAAATGACCGTTAACAACACATTCGCTGGAAATAACAAGTAAACTGATGCCAATCTTTAGAAAACGCCAGTTTCAACTTCGTACCATAATGCAGATACGTCGTTTTACCAAAGTTATTGACTCGGGTGTCTTCATATTCGTGGTCTTTTTACACGGTCCAACTGCAGTCTGTCAACTGTCTGAAGATACATTTGATTTAGACGCTTCGTGCAGAAAGCAGCAATACGCCTATAATGAACCCATTCGCCAGGTGCCAGCACTGATACCAGCAGTGTCGTAGTATCTTATACTACCGGCAGTTCTATTATGTCAATTCACACGACAATTACAGATGAACTCAACAGTATACAAGTCGTCAAACAACTGAACGCACAATGCCCAAGATGCTTCAAACGAACAATATACAGACAGCTGGCAAGTCAGGTACAAATAACTACTTTAATAATTCAAAGTAAGTAAGTAATTCAATTCCAGCTTGCAGAATGAATATCATATTACTTTTGGTACAAATATTCCTGACACAAGTAGCCTTCAAATGACCGTTCAAGTTCCCACCTCACCCAACGTCTGTTTCTGCACTACCGGGGAAAAACCAAACAAGCAAAATAATACACAGGGTTCTCACTCTTTTACTGACGACAAAAAAAAATCCAGGACTTCTCCAGGACCTTCCAGGACCCCCATGAAAAATTTCCCAGGACCTTTTGGGGAGACTGCGAATGTTTAAATATGAAGAAAAAATGGCATTTACTTACAATATTGAGAGTGTAGTCCATTGCAGAAAATTCAGCATGAAGCAAAATGTGGACGTTGGCTGTTCAGCAAGCAATAGTCAACACAAAATGGGTGCTATACTAGTGCTGCTTCTTTTCCATTTGAACCACTAGAAAATGCATGACTTTCAAGGATATTTTTCTAGCAATTTCCACGACCTTAAGCTTAAATTTCCAGGACTGTCTAGGACCAAAGTGATTTCCCAGGAATTTCCAGGTCCTGGAATTTTCAAGAAAAAAAATCCAGGACTTTCCAGAAGGAGGCGTGGGAACCCTGTATACATTTATATTCAAGAAAGTATGATTACTTAATTAAAATCACACATAAAGCACATTTTGTCCAGATTTCTGTCACTGGCTGACAGTTTATCCAATTGTCGTGTCTAACTGCTTACAGTAAATATTCAAAATAGCGGCCCCTTGTGCAAACACAGTTACAGTTGATAATGTTTGAGACACATTGTAGTTCCACCTTAAGATTAATCCACAGCTGCGGTCCGTGAAGCTTTCGTTGCCTATCCACGACCGGCATTTGTGGATACTAGAAATGATGGTGAGCCTAAGTAAATCTTTACAACCGTCAACTACAACAAACTTTTATTTTGCCTTTCTGATTCCAAAATGTGATAAGAAAAATACACAGAAAAAGCCAGCAGGAGTGCAAGCAGCAGCAGAACAGTACACTAACATTACTACCTTGTCACAAAGACTCAAAAAGCATTGGCCTGTCCCAAAAGATACTCAGGTCAGGTTAAGGAATAAATTGAGATAAAAAATAAACGGGTACCAGAGTGGCTTTGTTAGACAATTTGCTTAGGCAGCTTACAGTCTTAGCTAGGACACAAATTCGCAGACACTGCAAAGCAAATGGCATTAAGTACCGGAGGAGGTATATAGGATATGCAGTCTGCCGTGACACAAACCTGAGCGAAACATTAATAAAAACAACTTACGATTACATGCCTAACAACGTTGCTCAGCAGGTTGTTACACCATGTGACATTATGCTAGACAGTTCAGCCTGAGCCGAATACATTCACTACTCGACACACAGAGAACACAGCAGCATCAACGACACTTCAAATGAAACTCATAACATCAACCTAATAACTGGATAGCAAGTAATGTACTGTCAAAACTAAGGAATTCACAATCCTGGGATTACAGATAAGTCGTTACACACTGCAGTTATTTTATGGACAGGAAGCTACACAAAAACAGGTCAGCATATATACGAACTGTTCTCACTATCACTATTAAGTGTTTGTGCTGTCTTTAGAAGATACATCGTTCAATCGATAATGAGCATTTTCTTTTTGTATCGTCATTAATCGAGTAACGAGAACAGATGACAACGGACAATGTGAAGTGATGATTATGTTGGTGAAAAAATGGTGATATGGTAAATGTGCTGCAGACTACAACAACGATAACCAAAAGACACCTGAACCTCACAAACCATCACTCCACAGTGTGAACAGAGATCTCCACCGCTAGACACCTTCCACTATCATTCTAAAAATACTCCGATAGGAAAATACAAACCAACATTGCTGTGATTAACATAACAAAATGGCAGATACAAAATAAAAGAAATGAAAGTTTACGTCACCAACGTAAGCATCGGATCACACACAATGCGATATCATATGGATATACTAATAACAATTAAATGCGTTTTCATTGATGGTATAAAAAGGTGAGTGAATAAGGCATGGTCAACATGGACTCAGAAGCCGACACTGTCGCGACTGAAGTTTGGTTTGTCTGGAAGCTGACAACCTGACTGCTGAATTATGTAGTTAGCTGCATAGTTAGCCGACCGAACGCAGTCTTCTAGTGCGCCGCCTTGCACCATCTGAGCTAAGAAACCTGCGAAGCGCAATAACACATCAACATTACTTACCTTTGAATATGCTCATAGGTTGATACCGTAATTACTAAATTACTTACTGTACGCCGTGTCGACACCTGGCGGTGGACAGTCATTCTGATGAAGGCAGCAGTCGTTGCCGAAACGTCAACAAATCTAATAAAAGGTTGTAATTTGATGAATTTATAATTTAGTAAC
>Ga0056124_1000242_pt1 | contig 17707 bp, 14 predicted proteins | sample WorMetHEROISLAND_2_FD_70069 | JGI IMG/M metagenome (GOLD analysis project Ga0056124, IMG submission 70069) | Marine gutless worms symbiont microbial communities from Max Planck institute for Marine Microbiology, Germany - Olavius sp. 4 HERON ISLAND | ecosystem: Host-associated > Annelida >... | reverse complement strand
CCCCCACCGCCGGCCCCATCTACAAACATTGTCCTTCCATCGCCCGGATCACATCCATTGCCTGCTGCTGAGCCATCAGATGGACGTGGTGCCCTACTCAAAGACATTGTCAAAGGCACTCAGCTCAAACCGGTAATTCTACGTGTCATCTCTCTTTTGTGTTCTTTATATACACTTGATATGAAGTTTGTCTATAGCTCTTAGTAGTAACCCATCTCAGAGCTGCGGAGCGTCACCTGCCATATGGGATTGCACAGTGTTAACTATCTGCCACCTGACACAGGTGAACGTGCCCTGCTTTGTAACCCCTGCCAAACAGGCTGGTACTCGATTTACCTACCCCGTAGGGATGGACGGCTGAGTTGACCTTGGTGTTGAAAGGCACAAGTTTAACAGTTACCGTAGTCGCAATGCTGTGCGATGTCAGCAGCACAGCCGCTTGAACTGTTCAAAGTCAATACCCCATTACCGGCTTGTCTCAGCTGGCGTGGAAGACTGTTCCACGGTTTCAGGCCTCCAGCAACAAATGTAGTGAAGTCAACAGTTTTGTCGGTGTATGGTAGAAATATGACATGTAATTTTTGTGCATTATCTGGAACTAATAAGAATTTGCCAAACTCTTCTTTGTTAACTTGCCTGCCATCTGTGCATACGGTTGTGTAGTATATTTACGTCACTGAAAGTCAGGAAATGTGTGCGTATTTTGCTAGGTGACAACAGAGGAACGGCCGATGGCTAAATCAGCAAGCTGTGAAGATGAAGGTCTTGCTGGAGCGTTGGCAAAGGCACTTCAGGCCCGTGCAGGCGCTCTGAAAGGAAGTATGTATCTGTCTTGCCTTGAAGCTGACTGCATAATCTGCTGATATGGTACACATACTGATACATTCATGTCATATCGATGATGAAGCTTATTTTTTTGATATTGGCTTTAGTTACGTGGTTTAATTAAGGTAGATAGAAGTTATTCACGCACAGATATGCCTCTGTCACCAAGTATAACTTGGTCCGGTGTAAAAACTGGCTGACTGACGGCGCAAGACCTAAGAAACGGATATTAGCACCACATTCAAACACCACCAGCGAGAGACGAAGACCCCAGATTCATCTATTATGAGAACCATTGGGAATTCCTCATCTCTTCAGGGCATTGGCCCTCCCATGTTGGCATTGCCAGACAGGCTCGTCAGGACTACAACAACAAGATGTAAAAGGGAAAACACAAAATCAGCATTGTGCGTTTTTGTGCATCTCAAGGTCGGAAATCGCACGTGATGGTCACGTTTATGTTTATTATTATGCTGTGTTTCCTGGTTCTGGCTGATGGGGGCCTTGCGAGGTTCTATCGAAGCTGGTGAACCACCCCCCCCCCCTTGGCTGTGGGCCGTAGTTATGTTGCCTGCAAATATCACGAGCATGACTTGACTGATTGATTGATTGATTGATCGTTTGTGTAGATGACAGTGACTCGGATTCAGAAAGCACTGATGATGAAGAATGGGATGACTGAACTTCCTCACCTGTGAAATACAAACCGGACAATTAATCTTACAGATAAATTTGGTCCACGTCATTTACTTGTGAAAATTTACTCCAGGAAAACTAAACAAGAATTGAAGCCTTACCTTCGGGGTGAGTAGGTTATTACACCTGCCCAGCGCTGAGGCCGTATCGACTCGGCCCAATGCACAACAAAATTGAAAGTGAAAGTAAAAAAAAGTAAAGTTAGATTATATTATAGTACGCTCTAAAGCTTAGGTTAATGTAGTGCACTTAATCACCGTAACCATTTAGGTGCCGAAAACTTCCTTTTGTACCCCCAGTTTCTTGGAGCTGAGAAACTGGGGAGGCAATGTGAATAAACAACTTGCCCAAGGTTGCTACCCAGTGGAATAGTGCCACGACCCGGGATTCGAACTGGGGTCACCATTCCAAGTGTGGTAACCACTAGACCACTGAGCCAGATTTAATACTTTATGCTGTCATTTGGAATTGCTGACGTTTCAGCCCAGGACGTTTCGCCACTAGCCTGGACATTTCGCCCGGTAAAACATTGCAGACGACGGCGAATGCAGACGGACGGCGAAGACGAATGGAAAGCGAACACGGACTAACGCCGAAGACGGACAAGACGCCGTCGTCTTATCCGTCCGTCCGTGTTCGCCGTAGTCTGCAATTTTTAGTGGCCGAAACGGCCGTGCTAGGGGCGAAACGTCAAAGGGGTAAAACGTCCCGATACCAAGGATACCGTTATTTGTTTCCATTCGGCATATAGCACGAAACGTGAGAAAATTTCTGATTGAAACCGAACATAAGGAGTTCTTGTTGATAACGTGGTTTTATGATTCCAGTGCCTATTCGTTGGTACCTAAAGTGTCTTTCGTTCTGCTGAATAATCGTGTATGTACATTTGTGCTTGCTACCGTTTGGCGCACATGTTGGAATGAGGACAAGAGAACTGCTGTGTAAAATCATGCAGAAAACACTTCTATTTCGAGCACTGGCGAAGTGACGGTGAGGAAGTCCATAGTTTGCTGTTGAGAATTGTTTCCATATTTAGTTTAATGCCATTCGTGCACAATGTTTATGAATGCACCGTTTGCTGAAGTAATTGCTGTAAATGCCGGTTGTTTGCACTTGAAAGTATGATCTTTTTGCTGTCCATTTTATACATGTGTAACATTATGCCATGCAGACTGCACAAAAATTGACCAGTAAATTTGATGTATGACAATTCTGCATTGACAACCTGCTTTTTCGATTGTTCCAGGCTTTTTGTTCCATAAACTATTATTGGCTCTGTATCTTTTTTGCTTAGATCTGCATGGCAAAGGTTTGCAGGGCCGTATGCATGGCCAACTTGACCATAAACAACGTATAATCTGACAACTGTAGTTTGCTTTTCCAGATCATTTATTATCTAGCAGGAAGATGTCCTAGGTCTTTGAAAGGGGAGATGTCCTGGGGAAGTTATTGTGTAAAATATAACCTAAAATTACATCGAACATCAGTGTAAATAATTCCAATGTACTGCATCACGCTAGCATGTTTCTACGTGTATGCAATTGCAAATATGAATTAACAAGAAAGATTTTAGATTGTAACCAATCTAATGAGTACTCCACGCACATTATCCACAGATACAGAAAACCCCAGGAGCCATTCAATCTGCCAACCCAAAAACCCAGGCGTCGAACCAAATACGAATGACCGCAGGAAGTAGAGCCAACGGAAACGCTGAGTCCGAAAACTACCCTACAAACAGTGAATTGGACTACCAGTTGCCAGATGTGGGCCGGCCGCCATCACGTTACGTCACCGATCACGTGACCACTGGACTTGCCACGTGGGGTACTCTATAGGTGGTCCATCGTTACCATTGCACAGTTATGGAGATATGGAGCCTCAAAGATTTTGGTGGTTACGACCCAGACCATTTGGGGTCACGTGACGTCATCGGTCACGTGGCCATTGGATGTGCCGACCCCGTATACCCTACCCGAGAACCAAACCGGAACTGGATTAGCCGACCGGTTGTGCAGATGAGGCCATTTGAAATTTTTACCGGAAAGCCGGTTGGTCGTTGGTCGGTCCTCAGTATTCAATAATTCATTATGCTCATGTCATTACACTCCACTTCGCTATGTTAGGAACATAGCATGCGCGGAGTAAAAATAAGTAACATGTTTCTGCCAACAACTTGTTGAAATTATGTCATGCTGTGAAAACAAGACGGAAAGTGAACGAGATGTTACTGTGTGGACTACATTCATTGTTTTTACACCAGATATGCTGACAGTATCTGACCAGAAGCAAACTCTGTACAACAGATAAACAGGACAGTGCAGCAGAAAGCCACCATCGAGATTGCTATAAACTGCCAACAGTAATTGCTCTTGTCACAGTCTCTCAACTAAACTGAGGTCATTCGTACAAAATTAGCTCTTTGACACAACCCACACATATACTACAATTCTACACACAGCAGCCCTGCAATTTAATAAACCAATCTTGAACACACATGAAACATACAGATTAACTTAGATGAGACGAAGCACAAAGCACGGCAGAATGCACCCGATTAGCTGGATTAATGCAAAAACGCCAAATTTCACCACGCCATTATTCAATACATTAAAATGGGATAACTAAGCTATATACAATTGGTTGTTGAACAAAACACCTACTGTTCTGTCAACTTGACAGAAGTCTACAATGTCGTACTCGCTGCTTGATTGCTGAAGACATTCTGATTAACAGTTTATACCTGAGAAATATGCAGTGATTAAAGTGTAAATTTGGGGGCCAGGAACTCAGTGTAGCTTTGGGTCCAGTGACTCATTCAGGGACCCAAACTTTATCGAAAATCTTATCCATATGCATCGACAAACAGCAAAACTGCATAAAAGGTATAATGTGACACAAGTGGTGTATTTCAACTATGCTGGTTACATAAAAATTGACCACAAAATGAAATTTCTTGAAAATATAAATGTTAAAATGGAAAGAGTATGCAGTCTACAGTGGTAAATTTTAGCAGATGACTACACACTAACAATCAAAATAGGTATCTGAGTCTACAACGGCTGCAAACAATATGGAAAGGCCCTGCATTCCAGCAGGAATTTCTTTAGTCTGGGGCCCTGGAACTCGTTGGCAGTTCTGTGAAGCCCTGGAACTGAGTTCTGGTGTGTTCCAGCCCACTATAGCTACTGGAAATATGTATGATGTATAGAGAACAACTTTTTGTACCACACTGCTCACAGTGTTACCTTAGAATAAATTAGGAGTTTATAAACACACTCCACTTGATTATTAGTTCAGTACGTAGTTAACTGGCAAAAGGAGCAAATATGTCTGGCACCCAAACCTAATGTAACAACAGAAATAACACACATAACATAGTATCACTAATCACTACCCTGTTAAAACAAATCTGTATATAAATGCCTACTGCAGTACTGAAAAAATATTTGTCACAAAGGTGAACCACTGCCGAAATTCAGCATTCCACCCTAGGAATGAGGTGTATTTTCTTGCAGTGATGACATTTGTCACACGATGAACTTAAATGCAACTTACATAATGCTGATTTTTGTTAGAACTTTGGGTGGGTTGAAATAAGAATTTGTGCAAGTTTAATTTCTCACAATCTACCACAATCAAATAACAAAGTCACTCTTCCAGTGGTGGCCTGCACACACAGTACAAAACTCTAACCACTTCCACACTTAACAAATACATAAAGCCTTCTTAAACATAATTTACCCATTAAGTTATTTCGGTGTGTAATATAATACATCTAAATGTCATCAGTAAGTTGGCACATATAGGCTTTTCAGAGTAAAAAAAAACTGAATGATTATAATATCAGTCACATCAAAGGTTATTATGCTGGTGTGAGGTAGCATAACGTAATATCAGCTGCCTCAAAACATGAGGTCAACAAGCCATGAACCAGCAGGATATTTTCTACCATCACCTTGACCAGTGACTTCATCATTGACCATCAACAGTGTCACCATGGCATTCATGCACCAAGTAAACTTCTAAATGTCGCAACACGTTATAAATAATAATACTAATAATAAAGTCAATTTTTCTGCACGGCACCTCAAAGCAAAAGTCACTAGGCGCCGGAGGTCCCCCAGGTCAAAATGTTGCGCTGCTTTCCGACATTCTGGCTTCTGAGGCCCTGTTCTGCCAAACATGCTGAACATGCCTAAATCTGCCTCTGGACTTTGCCTCAGGCTATTTATGACCACGGCATTTGTGCATTTTTAATTTTAGCTCTAGGTATGACAGTAAACTGTCGTACAGCAGTGCCAAGCAAATGACATCGCAACAGTTGAACAGAGCTAATGCAAATGGCAGAAATGCTTGCAATAACAGCAACAAAACAACACATAACACTGACCGATATATACAACAACACAGAGCTCTGCACAACAACTACTATCATTCAACTCAACCGATAAGTAAGGGTGACCAGCCATTTCAATGGGCGAACCCAAACTTTGACCAGTCAATTTTTTTCCACACCAAAATTTGCACAGATGATTACGATCGGCATATCTCCTGATGTGAAAAATTTGGTTAAATCTGTTCACAGGGGCCTTCCCCATGAATAGGTGAAATATAACGCTTTTGTGACCTTTTATACCTTCCCAACCTATCCTTTCCTGTTTAAATATGACAGTACCTAGTGCTAAGTGCGTACTAGCTATCGTAATTTTGACACTGAACGACCTTGAACCCGCGAATTTAGTGGTTTTAGTGAATTTTTCGCAATTTCACGCCGGGCATATTTTAAGAGTCAATTATGCCGAAATTACTTTAAACCGCTGCTGTCACATGTCTGATGAGCATTAGTTCAGATTTCTTGTTGTTCTTCTAGAAGCCTACAGCAAAAACGACTGAACCAATTTTAATTCATAATGGCTCATATGACACAGTTTCGTGCAAGGAAGTGCCTTTTAGGGGTCAGAAACAACAAAACTGCAAATATTTATGTAAAAAACTGTTCAGTTTATACACAGCATAAGGGTGACATCGTGGTTGGAAATATAAAACAGCACAAATCACAATTAAAAAATTCAAACATCACCATTAGACACTGTCAGAAGAAACTTTGCTGACTGTAACGGTAAAGTTGAAATTTTTTAATTGTTATTTGTGCCGCTGCACATCTCCAACCACGATGTCACCCTTTGTATATAGACTGAAGAGTTTTTCTACATAAATTTATAAATAACTATACATCACACACAGTACAAAGGAGACATACAATACATGTACATAATGCATCAGCTAGTTCAATACAAATGTCGATGGCACGATTCAGCATATGACTGCATAAGTTGTGTACACTATTGCAGACAATTGAATCAACTCCAAGCCATTACCGTGAAAATATTTTACGACATACACACTAAAATCTGACGGGTTTATCACCGATAAAAACACTAGATTCTGTCCTGTGCAAAAAACGAAACATCTCGCAAGTCTCCCAAGGTATCCGCATATCTACGTCTTTATGCAACCTGGAAAACTGCCAAAATCAGCAGTGAGATATACGTTATAAAAACTGCTGCTAAAAATACCAACAAAAAATCACAGGCGCAGAGAGACATGAGCAGAGACAGAAACTAGTGTAAGATCAGACCGTATCAGACCGCCAACAGATGGACAAGAACACTCGCATGCTATACAACTCTTCACAGAACTCGCAATAAACAATTATGCTTACCTATACCAATAAAAATATCTACAACAACAACTGACATAAAATTAGCAAGCTCAATACAGATTTTATACACGTATCATACACAGGCCCACGTTAATATCTCCTACACAATCCATATACAGATATCAGTGGTATGAGAAATAGTACAAAATGAAATAATCCATGCATCATCAGTCTGAACCTGAACAGTTATTTCTACAAATGTCCAGGAGAGACATTCGGCACAGCATCACAGTGACAGCATACAACCCACGACAGCCAAATAGCTCCAATAACAGCCAGCACCTTTTAACTGTATGCTCCCCAATAAAAATAGAAAGGTATCTTCGCCCGCTCAATGTTTTAGCTGCTTTCTGGGCTCTTCTATGCCCAGAATGCATTTGCGGCCGGACCCTGCTGGGGGAGCTTACAGTGCTGGTCCCCCAGACCTCGGCTGGTGGGAGGGTGCCCGCTATCAGTCTTTGGCCTCAATTTTTGGCCTCTTGGTCCAAATGGACCCACGTCAGTGAGTCTGTGTCAACTTGGCTCCAGACAAAATTTTGCTGCCTCAAAATACATTTGGATTGATGCCGCTTGCCGTTATAATCAATTCTACTGTTATGCAGGTCTGCAGATCTTACCATTTTCCCTAGTCATGGCAATAACTATGGCCAGACAGTATACTATGTTCACCTTAACCCACTTGGTAATAACTTGAGGCTCGACTTAGCTGATCTGTCCAACGATGTTACCACTAACCCAACTCCTAAGCAAGGGAAAAGACTAAAAATAACCACTGGTTTTACGTGTTTCTGGTTGAAATTATTAAACTACTGCCACAGCTTGGAGCAACCCGCTAAAACCCATAAACAAACTCAAAAGAATGTATGCACGTACTTTTTCTGACTATCAATGAAGACAATTAGAACTCGATGTACGCTTCCATCGACTGGGCTCGTCATGACATGACCTTTAACACTGACCTTTGGAGTGACCTCATAAAAGTCCAAACTCCAAAGCCAATCAGCTCATCTTTGTCGTGAGATACTAGCAGTAAAATTTTGTGAACCTCCATCAATGCACACTAAAAGTATTGTAGAAACAGAATCACGGGTGGACAGATGGACAGCATTCAAACAAAATGGCTCCGGCATGCACAACTGTGGCGGAAGCATAAAAATTAGCCCCGTGCGGGACTAAGGTCGACTCCTCCATAGCGGTTTCACAATGTTGCATGACAGCAGTAAAGTTCAAAGTCATGTGACACAAAAACCAGGCCACATATAAAAAAATCTGGCCCAAACACATTTAGATTGTCCCTTAGTTTAAGAATCAGTAGTCACTTGCCAGCTCACTCTGTAAATGGCAGAGGACAGAGGCTTTGAAAATTATTCTTTTATTTGAATGGACACAGTATACATTGCATCACACAGTTACGTCACAGCTGGACAACAAGGCATAATGAGTTAAACACTAATAGTTGCCCGGACCAATTTTAAAGTTGAAAGGTCTTGCGACCTTAAACTTGGATTGGATCATATGGCACACCATCCTGTAGCACTCACTGGCCTCCACCTACACGTCAAATTTCATTCAAATCAGACAAACTTTTTGTGAATGGATGGATGGACAGCAACTGGCTTTATTACATGGACTCAGTCAAGGAGTCGACCTAATAAAGTATTGAGGTGATTAATTTTATTGAGCGCAGCGATAACATCATACACAAATAATATGCCAAACAGGCCAAACAGCAGTTACCATTATGCAACATGCCTGTCTTATGAAGATTATTGCAGGCTACAACTATACACATCTGTGTCATTAAATCAGAACAGTAAAAGGTGGTGAGATTCGGTAAAACATTGACTGGGTTATATAACTACACTGACTGGCCAAGATACTGAATGCTAGAAAAATGTATATATCTTGCATCTGAACACCTAAAATTATGCCTATTTCGATACTGTCATATGATTGTAACCTTCAGAGGTGCTAGGCAATCGTGGGTGTAAGCAACTTGCACAGAGTTGTTATGAAGTAACATTAGTGACCGAATGGGAATTGAATACATAATCTGTCAAGTCTTCATTATTAGTGAAATGTCTGAACCATTTCATCACCTTGCTCAAAGAATCTTAGGAGTTCTTCTACGACTAGACGACTTGAGAGAAAACAAAATTCACACTGATTCGACAAAAGCAGCTAAAGATAGGAGCAATGGAGCATTAAGAAGAGACTGTCATAAGCCTGCTAAATGAGCAGATCACTGAAGAGAAAGAGACCCAGTGAGTGCTGTGGACAACAGTCAACACTCAAAAGCAACGCAATTTCATCACGGCCGAAGATCAAAGCCCGCACCTACACCAGCCGGCAAGCTGTCCGGAATATCACGGTGAAATGGATCGGAGTAAGACGCACTGTTGGTAGCACGTGAAGATGAGTACTGATACGGGGTCGGCGGCCAGGCCGAGCCGGCAATGTGACCAGAAGACATGCCGTGCGATGGCAGAAAGAACGGTGAGCCATCGTACGCAGCAGCCGCAGCGGCAGCATGCAGGTTGGCTGGGTACGTCGACGACAACGCACGAATGCCGGACGATGACGACGTTACAGCCGGACTGTCATGATACAGAAACGACGAGCTACTTGGCAACGTCCTTGAGCCTGGATACTGCCCATCGACAGACGGCACAGCACTGGAACTGCCGTACAAAGACTGGAAGCCATAAGGATAGTTTGCCAGTGCACCGCCACCGTAATGGTGCGACGGCGCCGGCCAGTAACTGCCAGCACGACTGCTGTAAGGGTCCAACTGGCCGTACTGGCCCATTCCAGCAGCACCGTCTTCGGGTTTCAGAAGTAACGGCATTGCGCCGAACATAGAGTCCATAGTAGGCACTTGTGTCAATCGCTGTACGAGTGACGATCCGGCCGCAGCCGACGGATGCTGGAAGCTGAGTGGTGGAGGTGGTGGCATAGTCGGTGGCCATGCTGACGGATTCCAGCCGGCACTGCTGCCAGCCGACGGCATAAGTCCGTTGTGTGACCGCGATGCTTGGAAAGACGGATAGCTGGAACATACGCCGGGGAACATTGTCTCGAAGTCGACGTCTGCGTCAAGCCGCCGCTTCTTGTCGAGTTTGGCGTGAGCCGCTGCAGCGACGGCTGCCGCCTCCTGCTGCTGCTGTTTCAGTTGCCGATCCAGCCGGTCTTTGCGAGGCTCAACCTTCAGTTCAAGATCGGGGAACGTTACTTCAGACTCGTCGAGGTGCGGCAGCTCACCGCGCCGGTAGTCGCGCAACTTGCGTAGAGCGACGTAGAACGGAACCTTGTCAACAGCACGCGGCAACTGAGAGCAGCGGGCGCTGGACGATGGCATCACAAATACCGTCTACGACACAATAACTGTTTCCTGTTAATACCATGAAACCAGTTTATCAAAAAACAGCGTGATTAGTACTATATAGGATAATACAGTAAAAAATACTGAAACACTACTGCAGCCATACTGCCATATCTACATATTTATCACCAGAGAATGTTGTCAATACATGTAATAGTCTCCTGTATGACATGTTGACTTCTCTAGCCTAGATCAACAGTATTATTGAAAACGCTGATTTTTCCACATTTCTGTATTTCTCCTAGGATTGTTTCTATTAGCCAATGTTATTTACTGACTATGTAGGATATTATTACAGTTTGACATGCAGCATGTTAGGCCAAATCGAACATAGCATGAATAAAATACACACAACAACAAAAAGTCCGTTATTTATTTCTCCTATCATTACGAATGATGAAAAGTAGCAGGACTTACAAACGTTTTACCAGATAATAATACAGCCGACGTAAACTAGCTGAGTGACTACACAGAACACTTTTTTAGCGTTCAACATGACCATCATTCACTGCAGTAATCGAGGCTAATCGTTTCCAGAACACTCCTGATTGCTCGATCTACGTAAAGCAGCGTGAATGTTACACTATTTATATGCCACCCATTACTAATTGTAAGACAGATGCACATTAAAGTTAACAGACACATTCGCATAAGCATACCGTATTTGATGTGCCTGGGAAAGGATCTGGCTGCTTGCCTACATAGAAATTCTTATTTCCGCAGAATATCTCGTAAATACCTGATATCACACACAACAGCCTGTTCACTGTACAGTTCATATCATAGAGAGTCATGACATCAGTGGCCAATAAATACAAAAATATGTTCCTAACTATGACAAAATGTGACATATATAAGCAAGGCATATCAAATGATGCAATGTTTACATCCGCAGTCAAAATCTATAGTACTGAATGCATCTTACTACAATTACACAACATCAATGCTAACTACTTGCTGTTAATATTATATAAAAGTACTATTTTACCACTGACAGCAATCATATAAAAAACGAGCATATAGGAGTAAAATAATATAGCAAACTGATTTACCTTTCCCGTTAAAAACGGCAATCTTTGGTTTAAATTTTTGAATTTTTGCAGTTAATATTTCGATGCCTTCTTTCAACTCTTTGCTGCAACATAGTTTGCAAGTCAGTTAAAACAACTGGGATGCAAATAACCAACATCGTTCAAGTAAAAGCTAACTGAAATATTAGCTCGGTACAACAGAGACAATGCTCTGATACTGTGTCTACTGTCAGGAAATGCATTCAACCTATAATAATAATCTCAACCTAGCAAACTGCATATCAATCAACCAAACAAAACCTCAATTAAAATCTTCCAGAAATTGGCCAAACATGAATGAATAAAGCATTTTTATTATGCAATGGAGCCAACGGCTGCATTAAAAGCGCAAAAAATACTAGTTAAAAGTGAAAAAATGTACATTGCAATTCCATACAATTAGTTAAGCAATGTGGTAAAAAGGATTTTCCATCACGAGCTGCTCGCGTTTTGGGCAGTTTGTACAAACGAGCGTGTTTACATGTGACAATGATGAAAAACAGCTGGTTGAACCACAGCCAGCAGTCAGGTCAAAGTTATCACAATCATCATATCATGTCAGAAGTAACACTGACCGTGTGAGATCGGCACTACCCTTTGTACAGCGAGCGACAATGTTCGTGAAGCCAATGCCGTAATGCAGTAATCGATAGTCATCATAACAGTTCATTGGCTCCGGAATCAGACCAGACATATACAGACATTTCCCTGACAGACCCAATTCTACTGTTACACAATCTTTAGTACAGGCAAATCAGTATGTGATACTGCATCAGGCAAACCAAGCTTCAGTGTCAACAATCTTCAAATCGAACAGCAGAAGAGCAAAACAGGGGGGAACAGTCGCAATTTGCACTGCATGCCTTACATACTTAAGTAACCAACACGGTATACAAGAACTAATGGTGATTAGTGACATTTGCTCCAATATGGGAGCACACATGACTACAGATCTTCACAGGGACAATTTCCGAATAAATCTGTACAAATAAGTGGGCACCAGCCAGAGTATGAATCCTGAGTTTCTTGCAGTACACAGAGACAATGATTTCATTCAGTTCACTATAAACTGTTGTTAGGTGTAAATAAAGTTGTTAGGTGTATATAACATAACAGCAGCTGCTCACAGAAATGGTTTCCAGGTCCGGCATAATGATGTCCAACGTATGCAGCGGTTAAACCATGATTTATTCCAATCTAAAAATGACAAACTCGCAATATCAACTGATTCACATTTCTGCAAACTATTTAATAAATACCTGATATAACATGATGGGCAAGCAACTGAGCACACCATGAAACTAGGCAAGATGTATGCATAAAAGATGCATCTGTTTTAGGCTTAGACCGATACCGGTACTCAGTATCGGCCGATACCAGCAGCATCGGTATGGTATCGGTATCGCCGATACTGAAGCCGATACCAGTGCCGACACCGCCAACCCCTCACAGTACATCCTTTGATGACTCCGCACCAACAGAAAACAGCGCCTTTGAACAGTCGGCGCCTTAAAGGCGGGACAAACCGGCGTATAGCCCTACATCGCAGCGGCACGCCGGACTACTACAGACCCCCTCCGACGAAGGTGCGACGTATGGGGGTATTTGCCGACCGGCTTAGAAGCAGCAGCCACGGTGTTGTTTCTGCACAGATGCAGCCCACAAGCCCACAATGAATAGAACTCCCGCTTGTCTTATTGGGTCAATCAGTCTAGTCCTGAACGTAGTTTATGTCATCAGCAGCGCACAGCTGTTCTGTTCAGAATAGGCATCAGTGTCTCAAGCGTGATGTTGGCCGCCGTTGCAACTCGCCCGTCTGACTTGCCCTGGTCGTCCTGCCCCCTCCTCCTCCTTGTCCTCTCATCTCCTTGGTATTCTGCTTAGCCGCGCCAGATGACGCAGAAGCCAGGTCCAGTCCTCGCAGTGGATGTACGGCAGTATCAGGTCACCAGCCCACAGCATTGCAGGCAGCAGCAGCACACTGTGACAGGTGCTGGGTGAGACTTATTGCATGACAGCTGAGCGGTCCAACGACCCCGAGTGAGAGACTGTTTAGTGCAGCAGGTGACGTGTACAGTGACCAGCGCACGCAGCTGGCGCCGCAGCATGCGGAGATGCTGCTGTTTATCCGTGAAAACTACAACTACATTAGTGAATAGGGGAGACGGACATTTCCCCCTTCCCCGGACGTCTCTGCCCCAGACATTACCCCCTGGTAGTGCCCAGGACGCTTCCCCCAGGCCTGTACCAGCACAGAATCAGAAGCATATTTTATATTAACACCATTTATTTGACTGCCGCTATTCATGGTATACAATATGCATTATGCAATACACACACATACACAGAAATCTTGGTATCAGTGCAGGCCTAAAGAATCGGCATCGGTGGTATCGGTAAATTCTGGTATCGGTCTAAGCCTCACTTGTTTAATATTACAACATACTGTAAGCAATATTTGTGTATCAAATGTGTAATATTACAATGTATCCTGCTGGATCCACAGCATCAGCACTCAACTGTGTTCCCATTCCTGCAATATTACCATACACACGCTACCCACTACCGTGGTAATGCCACATATTTCTTAAAGATTTCCCCAGTACCGCAGTAATTATTGCGGTCACCGCAGAAAAACCACAGTAATGGGTTACTGTGTCACTCTCTAGTCTTCAGTATTACCACTATTAGTGGTATCATGTAGTGTTGTTACGGTTACCGAAACCGGCACCGAAACCGCGTTTTTTTGCAAAACCGAACCGAACCGAAACCGCGGTTTTATGCCTCTGTATTGACGGTTCGGTATTGAAATGGAGCAGCTCTGGTGCCTTGAACGTTAACAGCCTGCAAGTCGTCTCGCCCAATCGTCTCGCCGGCGGGTGTTATCGTTGGATCAAAGGTGAGATCGCCGGCGGCCCTGCACCGCACGTGTGACGACCGTCGGCGACTAACTAATTAGTGTCAGTGTTAGTGTCACTCAATGAAGCGGTGTTTGTGGCTGGGACGCTAGTGATGCAGAGTTGAAAATGACACGCCATATAGCTAGTTATTTGGCTGGCTGGATGTTTAATCCATAGGCCTACTTGGTATTCCTACTCAGCAGGGTTTGGAGCAGGTTTGGAGCACCTTTGAAAATGACTTGAGTGGACGAGTAATTACTGAACTGATGAACCGAACGTTTCAGCGCCGCCGGCGCTCTGCGTCCCGGCGGCGGCGGCGCTGAAACGTTTGGCGCGGGATCGTGAGCAGCCCTTGTTGCCGATGCCGCCCACTCAGGATCAGAAAACCGAACCGAAACCGAAATCGTGGTTTTTGGCTCAAAACCAAACCGAAACCAACCGACCTTAGCCAGTATCAAACCGTAACAACACTAGTATCATGCAACAGTTTTTCTATTTCCACTCGCGACACTATGACGGCACTTACAATGACAATGTCGAGGTTAGGCACCAAGTGGTCAGGAAGCATGCGCATCAGTACTTCATCCTCACTCATGCCTTTGAACCGATCACGTTTCCTCTTCAGACTCATGTCGTCCGGGGACTCAATCTGCTGCTGGGAGACAGAGACATGCTGGTGTGATGGGTACGCGCTGTGCTGGTGGTTGCTTTGGCTACAGACATCGTTACAACAAGCAAGTAAATAAACGGTTTATTAAACACGTTGCAATCACATTATTAACAGTGCTGCACATTAATCGCAGTTAACGTGCGATTGATGCATTAGGATGTTAAAGTAATTAATCGTGATAAAATTTAATTGCATTACTCAACTGTCGGAGCTGAGGAAAGCTCCAGTTAAATGTGAACCGGTCGTATGAAAATCGTGATTCGTGAGTTTACTGATCTTACTGCTTACAATCATCACTGAAAAGTGTAACTTAAGTTGCACTAACAACTTTCAACTCTGTTGTCAATATTAAACATGCGTGGATATTAACTTGTTTCTGCTGTGAGAAGTGTTGAGACCAACCTGTCCGTGGGACTGTTTGATGATTCCTCCTTTGATATGACGTCGTGTGAACTGCGGCTTTCCTCGCCACCGTATGTTGGTAACGGTTCAAACGTGTGTGTGCTGCCAGGCAATTGTGAACAGCTCGTTGCATACGGATTGTATGCCTGCGGTAGATGCCAGCTATGCATGAAGTCCGGCTTGAAGCCAAATGGCATGACTTCACCTGCATGCCTCGCAAAGCTGTTCGGCCTTTGAAAACTGTTAGCGCGATCCTGCACTCGGCCATTTTCTGAGCCAACACCGCTGCAACACACAACAGTTTTGGACAGAATGCAAATAACAGGCTAACATTAACAAGCAAGGTTCCTATGCTGAGGAATAATACTCCAAACACACTCCATTAACTCAGCTGTTTTGACAATGGCTATTTTGGAAAAAAGAAGCTGATATGACATCACCTAAGCTCCTAATTTATAACAAACAGCATGATGTGCCAATATCCATGCAGGCAAATATGTCTTCCTGCAACTGTTAGAGCCTAAGTGTATGGTAAGCCACTGTCTGCAGTGGGATGAGTAAGCATTAAACAGACACGTGTTTAACACACTTATTCCACAGTTGCTGATGGTCAGTACTGTAAACCACCTAGAAGATGGCCCAAATTAAAATACCCTAGCAGTAAATTTGTGATATCTTGGTAAAGGTACAAAACTTTACGACCAACTTTACACAATCGTCAACCAATCAGAATCTTACATCTACAGCAATACCACATTTGCAATACTGCAAAAGTTGAAGTTATCAAATTTTACAGTCCATTTCTTGTTATAACCTATTATTATGTCACAGCAGAAGTTCGTTTAGAGCAGGTGGCCTTAGGACTTGGGAGTTTGCGAACTAGCCGAGTCCAGTGCTCCCCACTGCCACTGCTGCTACCAGATGGAGAGAAATGCATGCTTGCCATAAGCAGCAAAGATCAGACACATTGCTTAATGCTGGTAGTTGAGTGCACTGCTTGACATCAGTTGCCTCGCCTGCGCGCTTGACGAAAACTCAACGATGACTGGTTTTTAATCAGTTACAGCCCATCAATGACTGGTTACAATAAACAAATCAAGTCTCACAACCCCAGTCAGGGTGTGAACTAGTGAAATGATACAAAGTAAGCAACTCACAAGAATGGACTACTCAGCGCCTCCATGATTCATCTGCGACACAAATCATTCGTTTACGTTACTTTAACGACATGAATACAAACTAGACTGCACATCATTCACTGTGTCATGTGAACTGGTGTTCACAGCAATTATCACAGACAAAGGCTTCGATTTAAGACGCAGTCTTTCAACATCATGATATTGAACAGGTTACTGCTTTGAACAACATTACACAGAAGGCAAGTACTGCATAATATCGAGCTGCTCTGTAGTCTGTACCCAGTGCTGCTTCAAGTACTCCCTGCCTGCCTAGCAGGCCGCAACGAATATGCCAGACCCTATCCAACACTACACTAAGCCTATCCATGTCCCCAAAATCTTACGACCTTATTTATTTAACAAAATAACAGCCGTCTGCACTGCGTCCAGCTAATAAGCAGCAATAATGTGACACCAGGCGTGCCGCGCCTAATGTAAATGGCTTTGTACGCAATGGGTAGGCCTTAGAGAATTACACGGTAATGGGAATGCGGTACATGTGGGGATGGGTAGAATTTCACGGTAATACCGCGGGGACGGTACCGAGTGTACGGTACTTCCACGGTAACAGTAATGCATCTGCGGTAATACCGTTGGAGCAGTATTACCGCGGGGTCCAACGGTATTACCGCGGGATATCTGCAGCTGAATCCAGAAACAGTCGATCATGTGCTGTTTTTGCACGGCCTCCCAGAACAGTAGAATAGATGACAGACATTGACAGCAGTGGAGAATTACTGGACAGTTGACTCTATCAATAGCAGTAGGCCTATATGAGATTAAGATTTTATAAACATGATGTTGACTTTGTCGACCTTGAGCTCGATGGGGATGGGGATGAAAAGATGTTGGGGATGGG
>Ga0056124_1000235_pt1 | contig 18230 bp, 13 predicted proteins | sample WorMetHEROISLAND_2_FD_70069 | JGI IMG/M metagenome (GOLD analysis project Ga0056124, IMG submission 70069) | Marine gutless worms symbiont microbial communities from Max Planck institute for Marine Microbiology, Germany - Olavius sp. 4 HERON ISLAND | ecosystem: Host-associated > Annelida >... | reverse complement strand
TGCGGTTTCATCCACTCCAGCCAATATGGCCACCACGATCCGGGATGTTCCCTGGCCCCCTTGACGAATGTGTCAAAGCTTTTGCAACGTCTGTTGTTGGTCCAATATTGATATTTTTTTGCAACCGGAGGATTGATCACTCCGGCGATATGTCCAGATCCTGCTAGAAGAAAATGCGCGTTTTTAAACAGTTTTGTGGTTTCAAACACGGATTTTGCTGGACAGATATGGTCGCTTCGGCTGGCTTGAATGAAGCAATCTGTGGTTACGCTGCTAAGATCGATTGGGACACCGCCCAGCGTGATGCCGTCCTTTTTGGCCAGAAGATTCCGGTGGAATAACTGCTCCAGATAAAAAAGATGCGCTTTTTCAGGTACCCGGGTTGAATCGCTGTTCCAATAAAGGATATCGTATGGAAAGGGATTGCGTCCCAAAAGATAATTATTGACGACATAATTCCAGATCAGGTCGTTTGCCCGTAGCATATTGAAAGTGGCTGCAAGCTGTTTGCCGTCCAAATAGCCCTGTTTTTTGGCAATTTTCTGTACGGCCTCTAATGTGGGATCATTGACAAAAGCCATCAGATCCCCGGCTTTGGTGAATTCAACCTGGGTTGTGAAAAAGGTTGCACTCTTGACGATCGAGTCGCGTTTTTTTGCTTTCAGATATGCAAGCGTTGCCGATAAAACCGTTCCGGCAATGCAATAGCCGATCAGGTTGATTCTGGGGGCTTTCGTGATTTTCATGACACAGGACATGGCCTTGATCATTCCATCGAGCATATAGTCGTCCAGTCCGGTTTCCGAGTAGCTGGAATCCGGGTTGATCCATGAGACCAAAAAGACGTTGATTCCCTGATCCAGACACCAGCGAACGAAGGAATCATTCTCTGACAGATCGAGAATATAGTATTTATTTATCCATGGCGGGAATATCAGAAGCGGGATTTCTGAGACCTGTTCTTGTCTTGGGATATAGTGGATCAGCTGGAACAGGCGATTTTGGAAAACCACTTTGCCCGGTGTCGTAGCAAGGTTGCGTCCGACTTCGAAGGCATTCTCATCGGTCATGGTGATCCGTCCCTGCTCCAGGTCGTGGAGCAGGTTTTCAAGACCGTGCATGAGATTCTCCCCTTTGCTATCAATCGTTTCCTTGATGGCCTGGGGATTGGTCAGCAGAAAATTTGCCGGCGACAAGCTGTCGATGATTTGTCTGGTAAAGAATTCCGCCTTTGTTTTCTGGTTCGGGTCCATATCGGCAATATCTGCAGTCAAATTGCTGATAAAATGGCTTGCCAGAAGGTAGGATTGGGACAAAAACTGGGCTATCAGGTTCTCCTGCCATTCTTGCGATGCAAAGCGCTTGTCCTTGATCCTGTCTTGTGTCGACGAGACGTCCTGATCCGGGTTGATGCCCGGGAAAATGCTTTGCGTTAACTCAAGGGCATTACGAAAATAATTGAGTTGCGCTTGAAGGAGCTTTTCTGGATGTTTGGACAGCGCCATAGCCATCGACATCCAGGTCGGCGTGACCCCCATTGGATCGGGGCCCAGGTTGATTCCAAACTGATACTGTCTGATTAAAAAGCTTGTAATTGTCTGTTGAGCACGGCTTGCTATTTTCGACCAGTTATTGAACTGCTCATAAGCCTCTTGGCTGTTGCCAGTCTCATCCTGATCTTGGCTGTCCGGATTCTTTCGCGATTTCTTGCTGCTCATAAGAGGGCCTCACTCCTTGAAGACCTTGCTTATGAAAGTTTAGGCGATTTGTAAAGACTTGCATCCAACGTCCTTGAGGACGGTTTGAGGACGATCGGCCAGCCGTCGGTTTAAAACGAGCGTGTCCGGGATCAATTTCGACCCGTCTGTTAATCGTTTAACATCGATTCGACAGCCGTATCGAGCGAATTGCTTTGTTCGCCAAGGGTTTTTGCCTTGCTCTGGATTATATCGGTGTCTTTGGCGATTTCCTCTGCAAAGCGGGAGACCGTAGTAATCGTTTCACGCACAGCACTGGTTGCGGACGCTGCTGACTGGACTTGGCAGGCGATTTCATTGGTGGCAGCACTTTGTTCTTCTGCTGCAGCTGCTATGAGCGACGAGACGTTGTTGATCTCAGATACAGCTTCAGAGATTTCGCTGAGAGATTTGGTTGTTTCCAGCGACATGCGCTGCATCTGTTCGACCTCTTTCTGGATCCCTTGCGTTGCGGCGCTTGTCTGATTGGCTAGTGATTTGACCTCGCTTGCAACGACTGAGAATCCGCGACCTGCTTCGCCGGCACGGCTGGCCTCAATGGTTGCATTGAGTGACAGAAGGTTGGTTTGGCTGGCGATGGACTCGATGAAGACAACAACGCCGCTGACCTTGCGTGTAACTTCCTCAAGCTGCTGCACGATGGTCTGCGCTGATGAGACAACTTCAACAGTTTTCTGTACCAGGCCTGCGCTTTGTGCGGTCTGATGGCTGATCTCACGAATCGAAGAAGAAAGCTCTTCCGATGCCGCTGCAACGGTCTGCATGGTCATGCCCAGATTTTCGACTTCTGAAGTCGCGTTGTTAGCCTGGTTTGACATTTCGCTTGTGCGACCGCGGGTGTCCGTCGATGTTTGTGCCAACATATCGGATGCTTCGTTGACGACGGTTACCGCTTCGGTTACCTGCTTGGCGACATTTTCCTGTTCGGTAATCACGCTCCAGGACAGAAGGGCGCAGACATATTGACCATCCTCATTGGTGATTGCCGATACGTTCAGATCAAGAATTTCGTCCCCTAACTTGATTTTCGCACGATAAGGCAGATTGGCCGGGTTGCCGACTAGATTGCGTTGATGTTTGGGATTTGAGTGGAAGACGTCAAAAGATTGGCCGACGATCTGATCGACCGGAATCGGGAGAAGATGCTTTACAGACTGCAATGTTGTATAGCTCTGACCATTCATATAAGTGATTTTAAAATCATCGTTCGGATCGCACAGCATGACATTGATCGGCAGCGATTCAATCGCTTTCATCAGCATGTCGACCTTCTTTTCGTTCTCAACCTTGTCGGTGATCACGGACCAGGATAGAAGAGCCAGGTTGTAGGCACCATCCGCTCCAATAATCGGAAAGACGTTCAGCTCCAGAACCTCATCTTTAAGCTTGATACGCCCGGAATATGGAAGGTTGTTTTTATTGCCAACCAGGTTACGCTGATGCGACGGGTTTTTGTGAAAGATATCAAAGGACTTGCCGAGGATTTCATCAACCTTGACGGGGAGAAGATCTTCCAGTTCTTTGAGGATCTTCTTGCTGGAACCATTCATATAGGTGATTTTAAAATCATCGTTCGGATCGCACAGCATAACGTTGATGGGAAGCTGATCCACGACATTCATAAGGACTTCGTGCGATATTCCAGAAGACCAGGAAACGACATAATAGCTTCCCTTGAACATACCACGCTGCATTTTACTGATACTAAGCTTGGTTTCCACCCCGTTTAACTGCACCATAACAAAGTTTTGGTCGGGAAGCTCGTCGCTTTTCCACCGCTGCAGTAGGTTTGAATCAAAATTGAAGAGGTCCCCGACGGTCTGGCCGTTTTCGACTGATAGGTCGTGCTCGGATAGGTTGTTTACAGCTTCTTCGTTGGCGAAGGTAATTTCCAGTGTTTCCGGAGAACAAATGACAATAGGTTGCGGAATTAAGCTGAAAGCTTTGAAATCACCAGATGGCTGTTCTTCATTGTTTGCAGTTAAAGCCGATTGACTGAATGCCATGAGCTATTCTCCTAGAGTGCAAAATACATTAATACTGTTGCTCATATCTCTATGAGCATAAAGTAAAATCTTTGTTAAAAATCGGTCTGAGACTGAATTGGGATTGAATTTTTTTGTTGTTTGCCTTTGGGTTTGGCAATCGTAATCGTTTTACGATTTGTTAAGCATTCGGGTTTCAAACAGGGATCTTTAATCAAACCATGACGGGATCGCCTGTGGGGCTGATATGTGACAAAGATAAGATCCGGGATCGGATCGGCCAGATCATCAATGGAGATTGCCTTGAAATTCTGCCCAGAATACCTGATGGGTCAGTTGATCTGGTTTTTGCAGACCCACCGTATAATCTACGTCTGAAATCCCAGCTTCATCGTCCTGATGACAGTAAGGTCAATGCGGTGGATGATGCGTGGGATAATATCGGCAGCCATAGGGACTATGATCGCTTCAGCCACGCTTGGCTTCAAGAGGCGCGTCGGGTGTTAAGTGATGACGGTTGTCTGTGGGTGATTGGAACCTATCACAATATCTATCGGCTGGGAGCAATCTTGCAGGATCTGGGTTTTTGGGTGCTTAACGATATAATCTGGATCAAGAATAATCCCATGCCCAACTTTCGCGGGACGCGCTTTACCAACGCTCATGAGACTTTGTTATGGTGCACCAAGTCTGAAACCGCCTCCTATACTTTTAATTATCAGGCCATGAAGACCTATAACGATGACGTTCAGATGCGCTCCGACTGGACGATTCCGATCTGTTCCGGTGGGGAAAGATTGAAAGTCAACGGACATAAATTGCACAGCACCCAAAAGCCAGAAGCCCTTCTGCAGCGGGTTTTGCTATCATCGTCCAATCCCGGGGATTTGGTTTTGGATCCTTTCTTTGGAAGCGGAACAACAGGAGCTGTGGCAAAACGCCTTGGGCGCAACTGGATCGGGATTGAGCAGGATCGGCGTTATATCAAAGCAGCGCAGGAGCGCATTGCCGGAATTTCAGCCCTTGACGACGATAGCCTTGCTGTTACGCGTCCCAAGCGTCGGGAGCCGCGCGTGCCTTTTGGTGCGTTGATTGAGCATGGTTATGTCAGCCCCGGTGATTCATTGATGGATCCGCGCGGTGAAGTCTGTGCGGTGGTCCGAATCGACGGGTCGCTAAGTCTTGGGAATAGCCAGGGCTCAATCCACCGCCTGGGTGCTGAAGTCCAGGGCCGTGAAAGCTGCAACGGTTGGACATTTTGGCATGTTCGGGACGATTGCGGTGCATGGAAACCTATCGATCATCTCCGTCAACAATATCGGGAATCCGGGATAGCTTCCGCTTGAGACAGCCTTATTGGGCAATCGTCAATGCAAATGCATTAATGGTCAAAAAGAGCTGTCGTCGTTCGGTGAAGATCCAGATGCATGAGCGGGTTGGATCTCTTCCAGGAAACAGTCCACTGCTTCCAGAGTGTGATCCCAGCTGAGTTCTTCTTTTGTGTGATTACGCGCGTGATGCCCCATCTTTAACATCCTGTCTGGATTATCCAATAGAGCGCAAATCGTCTCAACCCATTGCTTGGGCGTATCCGCGATTTCCGCATGACGGTCCAGGCCCTTGGGAAGGCCGGTGGCTGCTTTTGATGAAATGACGGTTGCCTTTCCCATGGCCATGGCTTCCAGGACTTTGTTCTGGACCCCCCGTGCGATTTGCATGGGGGCGATAGACAGGCTAGCGTAAGCGACCCACGGTCGGACGTCTTCGACCCGGCCCGTGACGATAACACCGGGAATTTTCTCCAAAGCTCGGACTTTTTTCCCTGGGCTGGTGCCGATGATGGCAAAATGCACGTTTTTAAACCGCTCACGTATTGTTGGAAAAACATTCCGGGCAAACCAGCAGACAGCCTGTTCATTGGGCCAATAATCCATGGTTCCGACAAATGACAAGATAGGGCCCGAACCAATTGTAGGTGCATAGGGTGTGGTCGGAAAATCGTCCGCTGCCGGATTATACGGGTCACAGCCGTTGGGCAGGGCGATGACCCGCTTTTTCAGTTGCGGGTGGAGCTGTTGGAAAAGCTCTGCTTCGGCAATGGAGACAAAGGCGATCTTGCGGGCAATTGCCCCTGCTCTACCTTCTTCCATTGCTACGATTTTCGCTTCATGAGCATAGAGCAATGATAAAGGCCAAGGCCTTGTCTTGGCGTAGTCGGCCCATTTGGCTGAATCAACGTCCATGAAATCATAGAAGACCGGCAGATCGGATAGCAGGTCCAAATAGTGTCCCATATTGGATGATGCGATGAAGACCGCATCGAATTGATGGCGCTTCCGCTCTTCTACAATCCAGTTGCGCAAACGCTTGTCCGTAAAAAACCGAAAGCTCATCGCATGCCCGGTCATTAAACCCATTAAGGCACGTAGATAGCCTTGCAACGGTCGAATGCGGACTGTGTGAAGCTCCACTAACTTTTGTCTCAGGGTGTCAACATAGAGCAGATCTTCGGTCCGGTCGATCAGACAGGCAGCGTGGACATGATAGCCCCTGGTGATCAAGTGACTAAGAATCGCCCAGCTTCTGATTTTCTCTCCTTTAGTAGGTGGAAAAGGCAGACGCTGGGTCAGAAAAAGGATGGAACGCATGCGACAAGCTATGTTCGGGAGGTGTTAACAGGCTGTTAATAGCATTGGGAGTTGCAAAGGCAAGGTGAATATTTAACCTTTATTTATACAAAATATTTAACCTTTTTTTGGCACAACGAAACATAAGCTTTGAGATAAGGACTTTAAGGTAAGGACTTTCATGCAAAGCTGTGCCCAGGTCGCTATGCCCAGGTCATTGAATCCAATAATTATTAGTGCCCAAAAACTATGCCTGCAAACGATCGTCCTATTATTATCAAGCGGATCAAGAAAGTCGAAGGAGGACACCATGGTGGCGCCTGGAAGGTAGCCTATGCTGATTTTACGACTGCGATGATGGCCTTTTTTATTCTGTTATGGCTTTTATCTCCTTCTTCCAAGGTAGAGCTGTCGGGTCTTGCGGATTATTTCACTCCTTCGGACGCCAAGATGTCCAATTCTGCTGGTTTTAATGGAATCCTCGTTGGAAGAGCCATGGGGACGGTTGGTGCTAACAATGAAGCGCTTTTGGATATTCCACAGATTCCTGCCAATATAGGAAATTCTGGACAGTCCGAAGTAGAAAATGAAAACACTGATGATAATATGCATGCGTCGAAGATTAAGGACAAGCAATCTTCAAAACCAGATGCTGTTTTGGAAAAGACTGAAAAAGACATCAAGGCAGCTTTGATGAAGCTTCCAGAGTTTGAAAAACACAAAGATCAGATTCTGTTTGAGCAGACTCCGGACGGTCTTAAGATCCAGCTTATAGACAAAAAAGCACGGCCCATGTTTAAGCCCGGATCTGACATCTTATACCCCTTTACCAAGCGCTTTTTACAGGCCATCGCCAAAGGGGTTAAGAAGATTCCCAACCGGATGATCATCAGCGGCCATACAGACAATATGGCAAGCCGTTATCGTAATGGTGGGAATTGGGAGTTATCGTCGGATCGTGCCTCCAGTAGCCGCCGGACTCTGGCAGCACAAAAACTGTCTCAGGACAGGTTTCTTGAAGTGTCAGGAAAGGCCTCTGTAGAGCCGCTCTACCCCGATTCTCCAGGGCGTCCTGAAAATCGCAGGATCACGATCCTCTTGAAGCGTGAAGCCCCTGTTGTCTCTCCGGATTTTCTGGACGGAGCGCCAAGAGAATAATTTCTTTCAGTTTGTGCTTAATAACAGAGTTGCCTCAGGCAAGCATGCTTGTGCACGGTGCTGCGAACAAACTGAAATCTATTGCTCAGATAAAATAATTGTGAGTGGCAAACTGCGTTTTTCATTTTGTCATTTGCAGCTTATCCCGCCTTTCCGCTCCTCCTATACTCAGGGACATTAATAATCGTATTGCTTTGGATCCTGTTTATACCCATAATGTGGTGAAAACTACGATCACTATGACAAAGGGAGGCGCAATGTCATGCAGGAATCTAATCTGAAAAGCCATTCTCAACTAACCAAGCTTCCTAGCTACAAGATTGCGTGGCTAGTGCTCGCTCTCTTGACCCTGGTTTATGTGTTCAACATCATGAACCGCTTCATTATGTCGATCTTCATTCCCCAGATCTCAGAAGCGCTCAGCATCAACAATGTTCAGATCGGAATTCTCTACGGGACGGCTTTTGTCGTTTTTTACGCCTTGTTTGGAATCTGCCTCAGCAAACTTGCCGATGTCTGGAATCGGAAACTTGTTATCCTGTTTTCGCTCATCACCTGGAGTATCATGGCGGCGCTGTGCGGTCTTGCCGGTTCGTTTGCCCAGTTTGCACTTTTTCGCGCAGGCGTCGGGCTAGGGGAAGCTGGCTCTGCACCTGCAGCCAATTCGCTTTTAAGCGACTATTTTCCTAAGGAAAAACGAGGTACCGCCTTGTCGGTTTTTTCCGCAGGCATTTATATCGGGGCCGGATTATGTATTTTGTTTGGCGGACTTATTTTCAAATATTGGCAACCGGGAAGTTCGGGAATGATGCCGCTTGGACTTGATGGCTGGCAGGCAGCATTGATTATCGTTGGGCTAGGAGGGTTGATCCTGGTCCCAGCCCTGCTTTTTGTCAAAGAACTTCCCAGAGGGATCAGCGAAGGGCTGCACACGCCGCCCCATCCCCACCCGTGGCGCGCTTTTTGGGAAGAGTTTGAAGCGATCATTCCTCCATTTACCCTGTGGCACGCCATTAAACTCGGTCGATCAACCTTTCGCACCAACCTGCTGCTTATCTTGATCAGTGTCGTCTTATGGAGGGTGCTCGTCGTGTACACCGGAGATCTGATACAATGGTCGGTCCTCATGATTGGAATCTATGCCCTTGCATCCTGGTCTCTCTTTATCAAACAACGTGATCCTGAGATGTTCGGTATGATGTGGGGCAATCGTGCCTTTGTTATGCTGTTTTTCGGCTTCGGTTTTGCAGCTGCAACCGGTTATGCAATTAGCGGCTTTGTCTTTGCTTATGTTGAGACAGCCTATGGCGTAAGCAAGGCTGCCGCTGGAGCAAGCCTTGGAGTGCTTAGCGCTATCGTTGGAGCAAGCGCCGTTATCAGCGGTGGAGTCATTGGGGATCGTCTGCGGCGCAATTTCGAAACCGGGAGAATCTGGTTTGTCTTTTGCAGCTTAGCCGTGGCGCTTCCCTTCGGTGTGCTCTCCTTGCGGATGGAGCGATATGATCTTTTCCTCCTCCTCAACCTGACGGCGCATTTCTTTATCAGTACCTGGGCCGGGGTGATCGCTGCCACAACCCAGGATATGGTCTTGCCACGCATGCGCGGAGCTGTGATCGCGATCTATATTGCCGGGACCGCGGTAATTGGTCTTGGGACCGGGCCATATTTAGTGGGGAAAGTAGCTGATCTTCTTAAAAATAATGGAGCGAGTGATGTCCTTGCCCTGCGTGAGGGACTGACATATGGCTATATGTTCATTTTGTTTGCGCTTGTCTTTATCTGGTTCTTAGCGCGCTTTTTGCCTGCCGCAGAAGCAAAACTGCAGGAGCTTCAAAAAGCAACTGAGTAGCCGGGATAAGTGGATTCGAAAGGTGAAAACTAAGATGACAGTCAACTTGGGTATATTGGGCGCTGCCGGACGGATGGGTCAGGAAATCGCTTCCCTGGGGAAGGATAATCCAGCGTTTCAGATTAAAGCCGTAGTAGATAGACCGGACCATCCACTGCTCGGTCAGGCTATACAGCCCGGACTGATCTTGAGCAGTGATCCCGCGGCACTTGCTGCCCAGTGCGATGTCCTGATTGACTTTTCAAGTCCTCAAGCCCTGTCACAGCATTTGCAAATAGCAATGGATCATCACTGTGCCATGGTCATCGGTGTCACGGGCATTGACGATGACCAACAGGCAGCCATAGTTAAGGCAGCCGAGACGATTCCCATCCTTCGTGCTTCGAACACAAGTCTGGGGGTAGCTCTTCTTGATATGCTTGTCACCCAGGCGGCGAAGCTTTTGCCGCCGGAGTGGGATGTTGAAATTCTGGAGATGCACCATCGCGACAAGGTTGATGCTCCCTCCGGGACAGCGCTAAGCCTGGGACAGGCCGCTGCTCAGGGGCGAGGAGTAGATCTGGACCGTTGTGCTGTTACGGATCGGGCGGAAAGTTGCGAAAAGCGCAAAACGGGTAGTATCGGCTTTGCCAGCCTTCGCGGCGGGTCTGTTCCCGGTGACCATAAGGTGATCTTTGCCGGCGATAATGAGCGGTTAGAGCTGTCCCACTATGCGCAGTCCAGATCTATTTTCGCCAAAGGTGCGCTTCGCGCTGCACAATGGATTTTCGATAAGTCTCCAGGACTATACGGTATGCAAGAATGTCTTACGACGGGTCCGTAGGACGGCTGTCAGCAGGACGGCTGTCGGCGGGACAGCGATGCAGGTAGCAAATAGTTTTACCTTGACGCAAGATATGCTACGATTCAAATGAAATAAGGGGAGGTAAGTATGCAGTATCGGTACGACAAAGTAACAGTGGTTCTTCACTGGGCAATCGGAGTGACTATGATCGCTCTACTGGCTTGCGGCTTTTTTCTGGATGATATTCCAAAGCAGTTGAAACCGCTGGCCTATGGATTGCACAAATCCTTTGGCATGACTGTGTTCTTTCTTGGGTTGGTTCATTTGGGCTGGCGTATCAGTCGCAAGGCCCCACCATTGCCTGGGGATGTTCCGGGCTGGGTTCCCTTTGCTTCTCGAATTTCGCACGGTCTGTTGGCCATATTGATGATCCTCATGCCCTTTACAGGCTGGGGCATGGTGTCCGCCAGTCCGACGGTACGTCCATTGGCAATATTTGGGATTTCCTTTCCGTTCTTGCCTCTGGAGCGCTCAAGAGAGCTCGCCTCACAGTTTCACAGTTTACACGAAACGGTTGCCTGGGTCCTGTTTGCCCTTCTGCTGATTCACGTTGCAGCAGTCCTCTACCATGCCTATGTGCGCAAAGATTCGGTTTTGGATCGGATATTGCTGCGCAACCGAGATTAAAATGGCGCGATTAAAATGGTCCGCTGGAAGTCAATTTATGAAACAGGGCAATAAAACAGATAATTGACGCAGGACTGCCACTGATTTAGGAATCGGCCCCATGCCTGTGCCTGTTTTGCCACCCTATCACGCCAGCGATGCTCTTAAGCCCTTGCCGCATGGTTTTTTCGGGCGTCGGGGCGGTATCTCTACAGGGCTCTACCACAGCTTGAATGTTTCCCTGTCTTCTGATGATGACCCAAGACGGGTATATGACAATATTGATCTAGCACACCAGGCAATCACAGGGGGGGGAGATGACCGGAGTGATAGGAGCACTGTGCTCCTTTTGAAGCAGGTGCATGGAACCCATGTCGTCACAGCAACCAGTCCCTGGAGCCTCGATACCCGCCCTGAAGCAGATGCTCTGGTGACTGCAACTCCGGGTCTGGTTTTAGGGATTACGACCGCCGATTGTGCGCCACTATTGCTTGCGGACCCTGACGCAATGGTTATCGGTGCAGCCCATGCGGGCTGGCGCAGTACGATCGACGGTATTTTAGAGGAGACCGTCCAGGCCATGCTTGCCCTTGGTGCAAACCGCAAAGGTATCCACTGTTCTATCGGGCCTTGCATAGGTCGGGCGTCGTATGAAGTCGATCGGGATTTTCAGGAAGTGCATATTGCCAAAGACACGGAGACAAGGTGCTTTTTTTCACCAGGAAGAGCGGGACATTACTATTATGACTTGAGCGGTTATCTCCAGCACCAGTGCGCAAGCATCGGGATTGCATCCTGGGATTTTATCTCTGCAGACACATGCGCTGACGAACAGAGCTATTTCAGCTATCGCAGAAGTCTGCTTCGTAAAGAATCCGGCTTTGGTACCCAGATTTCGGCCATTGCCTTGCCGATAGGTGCTTAAGTCATGTCATCGGCAGCGGATCGGACCATCACCGATCCTGTAATCACTGTTTTCTGTGCCGAACGGCGACTGGTCTTTGCCGGTCGCTCTTTTTGTTGCGCCATCGGGCGCAGTGGAGCGGTTCGCGCCGGAGAAAAGCAGGAAGGCGATGGTGCGACGCCGCTTGGCAAATATCCTCTAAGGTTGGTCTATTACCGGCCGGATCGTATTGAGGCTCTCAAGTCCAGGTTGGAAGTTAGGGCTTTGACCAAAGATACGGGCTGGTGTGATGCACCGAAGGATCCGAATTACAACCGGCCAGTCACCTATCCCTACCATGCAAGCGCCGAGCATCTGTGGCGTGATGATGGTCGTTACGACCTGATCGTCATCCTTGGGTATAACGATGCACCGGTACGCCCTGGTCTGGGGTCAGCAATCTTTCTCCATTGTGCCGAGACCGACAGTCGTGGCACCTTCTGCCCGACCGAGGGTTGCATTGCTCTTGCCAGAGAGGATTTGCTTGGGATGATCCCCCACTTTACATCGCGTGTGATTATGGGCATAGAAGCGTAAATGAGCGAAAACGAGCAGCAGAATAATAACATCGATAAAGATGAAAATGGCGACAGTGGAGGCAGTGGAGGCAATGGCCCTGCGTTCGCTACCATGAGCTACGCCAGGCAATTCAGGAAATTTCTGCACGACAAGTTAAGCCTGATCCACGACAGTGCCGACGAACTCGCTATAGATCAGCGATTGCGCGATGGAGTAGAGATGAGTGGGTCGAACCTGTGGGTTTTGATCTTTGCAATCTTAATCGCATCCATCGGCCTGAACGTTAACGCCACTGCAATCATCATCGGAGCAATGCTGATTTCTCCCCTGATGGGACCGATCATGGGCATTGGCTATGGGATCGCTATTAATGATTATCCCCTGGTACGCAATGGCTTTAGCAATATGGGAATTGCGGTACTCCTGGCCTTGATGACATCGACCTTTTATTTCCTGCTCACGCCGCTGACCGATGCTCAGTCGGAGCTGTTGTCACGCACACGACCGACATTGCTGGACGTCATGATTGCAAGCTGCGGCGGGCTTGCCGGAATCGTCGGTGCCACTCGGCAACAGAAAACCAATGTTATCCCCGGTGTTGCCATTGCAACGGCGTTGATGCCGCCTCTATGCACTGCGGGCTATGGTCTGGCTAATGCTAAATGGGATTTCTTTTGGGGCGCATCCTACCTGTTCTTGATCAACTCTGTATTCATCGCGTTATCGGTTGTGGTCGTGATAGTCGGCTTTCAAGTTTCTGAGCGCAAGTTTATCGTCGATGCGAAAGCGAAGAAACGTGTCCATGGAGCCTTGAAAGCCATTGTTATTCTGACCGTATTGCCGAGCGTCTATCTAAGCTATATTCTGGTTGGTGATGAAATTTTTCGCTCCCGCGTTAACCAGTTCATCAGGCAGGAGTTTCAGTTTCGAAACACTTATGTTGCAAAGACCCTGGTCAAGCCACAAGAACAAAGTATCGGCCTGGTACTGGTTGGGGAGCGCTTGAGCTCCGAAAAAATCTCAGATATCAGCAGACGGATGAGACATTATGGAATCGAAGACGCGAAGCTGGATATTCATCAGGCGGGCAGTCAGACGATCGATGTCTCTTCCCTCAAGGCTAGCCTGACCTCCGACTTTCTGAAATCAAGCCAGGAGGCGATCGCCAATCAGGAACAGATTATTGCCCATCTTCAACAACAATTGACCAAGTCTAACAGTGCATCCGACACATTACGCGATATTCCTGCTGAGCTTCAAGCACTCTATCCGCAAATTCGCGAAGTCCTGATCTCCAACGCATGGCAATGGGATAGGCGGGATAGGCGGGATAGGCAGGATAGGCCCGGGCCTCAGCCAGTAGAACAGTCTTCAAAGGAGGCTGGGGAAAATTCGGGACAAATGTCGACAAAAGATAGTATTTCGCCCAAGGCTGATGTGGCACCGACACAAGACCCACCAATAATCTCCGAAGCAATGATCCCACTTTTGTCGGTCAGTGTAGACCAGGAGATCCCAAAAGAAGACCGCGATAAGATCAACGCTTGGCTGAAAGCCCGCTTGCAAGTTGAGGATTTACGGGTGATCTATACCATGTCGGACGATCCCTCCATAGGATCATAGGCATCTCCCAAAGGCGCATCAATCGTTGCTGTTAACCATTTTTCCCAATGAAATTAACAACTTCGCTCCATTGTTAATGATTTTTTAACTTCCGAAACACTGAAAAATCATGTATAAGGTTACTTGCTTTTGTGTGAAAACAAACAACTGCCAGGTTATCGGGCGGACCCTAGATCCAAGGTAATCGGGGGTCGTCGAGGATAGCAAACGCATTTTGCTGACCCGGGGGGGGTAAGTTTATATGAACAGGTTTTTGGTCATGCTTGCAGGTGCAAGCATAATGGTTACAGGTGTATCGTCGGTCGTCTCGCAAGCTTCAGCAAAACAGACGCCTTTTTATAAACAGGCCAATTATTCGGGGCAAAGCCATTGGAGTACTTCCTATAAGCAAAGCACTCCGGTTTCCGGTCCAAACTATCAGGCAGGCCCAAACTATCAGGCAGGCTTTGAAAACAACAGGCCAAAAGCATTCGGTGTTCCCACAACATACAAACAGGCGGCAGAAGGGGCGCGCTATCTTGCAGCGGCCAACACCAGGTCTGTAAAGCATCACCCCGCAAGTTTCGTCTATGATCAGTCAAACGCCAGCGGGATCGTCCCCCAATATGGAATCCAGTATGGGGGTGGAGAGATTATGACCGGCCAGGTCCGGCTTTATCTGATCTGGTACGGAGACTGGCGCATGAAGAGCAGGGCGCAGCATACCATACGGAATTTTACGGCCGCACTTAGCGGATCGCCCATCTCCCGGATCCTTGGGACCTATGTTGACAATCAGGGTAACCGGGCCGCAGGAGACATCCGGCTTCAGAAGGAAGTCAGCGATATGACTGCATCCCAGGGCTATAACCTCAGCATCAGCTCAGTCGCCAAGGTGATCCACGGTAATATTCATTCCAATAGTCTGCCCTACGACCGTAACGGGATCTATATTGTCCTGACGACCGAGGATGTGAATGTTGAGCGATTCGGAACCAAGGCCTGCGGCTGGCACAACAGCTACACCGTAAGCCAGGTTGCGGGCAATGGCTATATGAAAAAAGACATTCCCATGTATGAAAATGTCCGCTTTATCATGGTTGGCGATCCGACTCGCTATCGCTATAAGGGCTGCCCGATCGACGATAATACGCCCAATGATCCGGTTGGCGATGCCATGGTCAATGTCTTGATGCACGAAATTGCTGAGACGATCAGCGACCCCGAAGGGACAGCCTGGTATCAGCCGGGATTCGTTGGCGATTACGGCGAACTTGGGGATAAATGCGCCTGGAAATTTGGCAATGTCTTTCGGACGCCCCAGGGGAAAAAGGCGACCTTACAGCTTGTCGATGCAAGCGGGCGATCCAATTGGTATTATGTCCAGCAACTGTGGGTGAATGCCATTGACCGCCGCAACCCGCAAAGGCCACGTTACGGCTATTGCGCCCACACAGTTTATTAGCTGGCTGGCCCCTGCGAAGCGGCAAGGCCGACCGCTTTTTCTTCACATGCTCCGGGCAAAGCCCAACCGCTCCTCACATGCTCCGTGCAAAGCCCGATCGCTTTCTCTTCACATGCTCCGGGCAAAGCCCGACCGCTTTGCCGAGCTTATGCGCCGAACGTGTATGCCAAGCCATGTATGTTAACATGTATTAAAAGACACTGACTCTACCTTATAATTAAAAGCCAATAGTAAATGCAAAATGAGAAGAATATGTGGGCACAGAAAGCCATCACCATACCTAGTAAGGCTCGTGGAATGCATCTAATCACGGACGCCATCCAATCTCAATTACCCGAATTGAATGAGTTTAAGATTGGGATATTGAACCTGTTCATTCAACACACATCAGCATCCATAACTATCAATGAAAATGCCGACCCCTCTGTCAGAAAAGACTTTGAAAATTATTTGAATGAGACGGTACAAGAAGACACGCCATACTTCGTGCATACATATGAAGGACCTGATGACATGCCAGCACACATTAAATCAAGCTTATTAGGTTCCAGTCTGTCAATGCCGATTTCTAATGGCGATTTAAACTTGGGGGCTTGGCAAGGAATTTACCTATTCGAGCATCGCAACAACGCCTCACAAAGAACCATCATTGCAACTATATCAGGCCAGAAATACTAATTTCTTTCAGTCAAGCTTCATCATTGAGAGGGGGCAACTAGACCTTATGACTTGATGGCGTAGTCCCTCCAAAAATGCAACCAGAAGCACTACAAAGTGAGTTAGCAAAAGCGGGAGAGATTATTGTTAAAATGGCCGATAAGGATATTTTTACTTGGCTCGACTCCAAAGCAATGCCAAGTAACACGGAAAGGCATTGAGCAGCAACCATATTGCTGATAAGACTTTGCGGCGCAGTCTCAGACCCCATTATTAGAAATGCACAAGAACAGCTTCAGCTTGGGGCCATGAGAGTGTGGCTTGAAGCTAGAGGGCGCCGAGAACTTGAAGGGTTGTAGCTGGACCCCGCGAAGCGGCAAGGCCGACTGCTTTCTCTTTACATGCTCCAGGCAAAGCCTGACCGCTCCTCACATGCTCCGGGCAAAGCCCGACCGCGCTGCCAAACTTATGCGCCGAAAGCCTTAAGTGGCGACTGAACGTATTACCCCGCGAAGCGGCAAGGCCGACTGGCCGCCCGAGCTTATGCGAGGAAAGCCTTAAGTGGCGACTGAACGTATAAAAAACACAACCCCGATTTCAGATGTGCTACAATAGATGTGCAAGGAACCCATTGAATTTAATGGCGTTTCTTGCATTTCTACCACGAAAAAAATGGTGTAAAACCCTAAAATAACGCCAGTTGATTCGCATTTTTTTGAGCTTTACGTCCGTTTTTTCCAGAATATCTAACGATATTTTCATATAGGCCGGGTCGGTCATTGGCCTTTATCTCCACAATCAATCGTCTTCACAATCGTCTACGCTGTCTTCATTGTCACCATCCGTATCGTCTTCCCGAATATGCGCGACCGATACGATATGTTCATTGGCGCTAACATCGAAGAGCGTTACACCCTGGGTTGCACGTCCGGCAATCCGGATATCGGTCACTGGGGTGCGAATCAATTGTCCCTTGTCCGTAACCATGATGATCTGATCATCAGGTTCAACAGGAAAGCTTGCGATAACGAATCCATTGCGCTTCGAACAATCGATCGCCGCCACGCCCTGGCCGCCGCGGCCTGAGGTGCGATATTCATAGGCGGAGGTCCTTTTGCCATAGCCGTTCTCGGTCAGAGTCAAAATGAACTGCTCCTCTTTGTGAAGCTCTGCAATCCGGTCCCCGGATAGCCTGGATTCACTTGAGTCGCTTTTCCAGGGTGCAGCCCGTAGATATTCCTCACGTTCCTCGACAGTTGCATCCTGTCCGCGCAGAATTGTCAGGGAGATCACATCGTCACCTCTCGCCAGGGTCATGCCGCGTACCCCTGTCGAACTTCTGCTTTGAAACACGCGTAGTTTTTTTATGGGGAATCGGATAGACTTGCCTTGCCTTGATACTAAAAAGCAGTCGTCATCCTTCTCACACAGGGCAACGCCGATCAGACGGTCATTGGATCCGGGATTGAAACGAATGGCGATCTTGCCGTTGCTTGGGATATTGGTGAAGCTATCCATGGCATTGCGCCGCACCTGACCCTGGGCTGTGGCAAAGATCACATGCAGGTCACCCCAGCTGCTTTCATCCTCTGGAAGTGGCAGGATAGTGGAAATCTTTTCCCCCGGCGCCAGCGGTAAAAGGTTCACCAAAGCTTTACCCTTGGACTGAGGTGTTCCTTCCGGCAGCTTCCAGACCTTCATCCGATACACCTGCCCGGAATCGGAAAAGAACAGAACCGGCGTATGCGTCGAAGCAACGAAGACTTCCGACAGGATATCTTCATCCTTCATCGCCATTCCGGATCGCCCCTTGCCGCCACGCTTCTGCGCCCGGTAAGTGAAAAGTGGAACTCGCTTGATATAGCCGGAAATTGTGACGGTCACGACCATATCTTCACGCTGGATCAGGTCTTCATCCTCAATTTCATCATTGTCTTGCGCCAGGATTTCCGTTCGTCGAGGGTCTGCAAATTTTTCTCTGATCTCCTGAAGCTCATCTCGCATGACCTGGCTTAACCGCGCAGGCTGCCCCAAAATGTCCAGAAGATCGGTAATTCGATCGGCCAGTTTCTTCTGCTCATCAGAAATTTCTTCGCGGCCAATCGCTGTCAGCTTTTGCAGGCGCAAATCCAAAATGGCCTTCACCTGCGTCTCGCTTAGCTTGTAATGCGCCAGATCGTTCGCACTCTCTCCACTGATCAAGGCCAGATAAGGCAGG
>Ga0056124_1000231_pt1 | contig 18497 bp, 17 predicted proteins | sample WorMetHEROISLAND_2_FD_70069 | JGI IMG/M metagenome (GOLD analysis project Ga0056124, IMG submission 70069) | Marine gutless worms symbiont microbial communities from Max Planck institute for Marine Microbiology, Germany - Olavius sp. 4 HERON ISLAND | ecosystem: Host-associated > Annelida >... | reverse complement strand
GAATGACCTTGAGCACTAAAATAGAGGTTTTTACGGATTTTACATTTGTTAGCAGTGGGCCTTCATACATGCACTGCTGTCGCGCGTTCCCTTTGCGTTAGCTGGGCTTTCTTGTTTGGTATGTGCCCATGTGTCTGAACTGCTGTTTTTTTCACTCCACTTGACTCTATTACAGATGTTTCTATTAGCACATTTTCTTTCTTGTATAACGGGATAAGTTGTTGTAAATTAAATTACCTCCAGTCATCTTATGAAGGTGCCTTTTGTGCTGATGTGTGTTACCCATACATTTAACATGACACGGTATACCAACAATGGTAATTCTGATCCTTATGATGCTGTTGTGCTGATGACAGCTATAATAACTTAGTATTACCCAAATCAATTCAGCCTTTGGATGATAAAATGAGTATCGGCTTTCAGACTGAGTAGTCATTAAATGGTGGTGCATGTAGACACTGTAGGCAGACCAGTGGCTTAGCTAATTACACCGTGTCCCAGAAAATAAACAAACCACTTTTATTTTTACAATAACTTCGGGAAATTTTTGGTCTGATTTCAGCAGTTGTTTCACTTTTGCATTTAGTGATAGACTGCAAAAGAGGCTGAAACAAACGCTGCCACCTCACCTCAATCTGTTGCCACACTGCCTTGTGAAATGTGAATGTTTAACTGTGCCCCTTTACAGCAGTTGTTCCATATAAAATAATGGAAAATCGTTATTTTCGGTGAATATTTATCATGGTTGCTAATTCTATGCTCATGTATTTATTTCCAAAGTGTCTGCCCTCAGCAAGTGGATGCGCTTCAAGTCATGCATGTCACTGGTCAATGGATGGCGTCAACGACGCGTTGTTCAATGCTGCGCCAAACGTTCAGCAGGCGATGGCACAAAATATCGCACTAACGTTAAATGACGTCAGCAGCACCGAGAAAAAATAATCAAACTGAAAGTAAATCCATTGATCAAAAATATTATGTAAAATCCCCTGCCTTTATGCGTAAGATCTAAACCAGGCCGCCAGTTGGTGCATTATAAGCCCAAAACACCGCACGAGCCGCAACGGACATCGAGTTCGACTGACAACCATCGTTCAGTGTTGATGGTTAGTTTCAGCAGTCGCCGTTTCGACTGGCGATGTCTGTGTTGTGGCTCGCGCGGTGTGCTCAGTCAAGTTTGACCCCGAGCTACTCTACGTGACGTCAGCGACATGTATGTCCCGGCGTGTTCAGATTCGCTTTTATTTTCTTGAAAGTCGACGCAACGGGAACAATCCCACTGCGCCGTTGTTGTGAGGCAGCCACACCCTTATCAAAGTATAGTACGTTCTTTGCACTGTCTCACGGGCGACTTCACAAAGTCCATTCATAATCAGCTAACAGCAAAAATACCCGATTTCTAGCAACGTACGGCAAGTCTGCAAGATGTAGAGCCGGAAGTAGCGAAGAGGTCCATGAAAGCCTGATCAGCGGATCGTTGACGCAGACATTTACAAGATTTTGCTTTAATGGGGTGTGGGATGGCAGCATCCTCTTTCTCGCTTCCTTTACCCATCCTTTCCTTTCTGTTTCGTTTCCCTTCCCTCATTCTCTGCTGCAATACATCCTCTCAAATGAGCCATAGTGTCTGGGGAGCGTTAATATATACTCTGCCACTAAAAAGCACGAGGCGTCGGGGTTATCCGAAAACATTAATGTTAGCTGCGGTGATGACGATGTTAAACACTGTCCTATTTTGATTGATTTTGAAGCAGATTGTTTGTTAAACTTTGGCTTAACCTTGGCTCGCTGCAAATAGCGTGTATATAGGCTCCAGTAACACCAGTAAACAATAACACCAGTAAAAGAGCCATACAGCCTTTGGCTTTAAAAAATTACGGTGAGCCTGTCACGGTAGGGACTGTGGTGAATAGGTAATATACCAATCATACACGTTGCAACACTGAATAGTCTGCCTTGTCATCTGATGAAATATGCTAGTTTGTTGGAACAAATTGTGCAAGAATTTGCGACAGATAATACAGTATTGCAAATTTGCAATAGGCCTGTTAGAATTACAGATGCAATATTTTTCGCAGCATCGGGATCACACATTTGTATACATTTGGCGTAATGCGCCTTCCGTCTAAATGTTTTTAATTAATTGCTTGATTGATCCGTCGCACAACACGTTCTTTGTGGTTGTAAAACTGTGTTGCTTTCGATTGGTAGCGCATTAGAGGTTAATTTTAACGTTATGCGCTCTATAGATTCACGTTTTACATACTTACTTACTTTACTTACTTACTCAATGTTGCTGTCATCTCGACTTTGCCATATAATCTGGAATGTCAGAAAATACCGCACGTGTACTCGGAGAATACAACAGCAGACGCCGGCGCCGAAGTCGAAAATCCCAGCTGCGTCTGCGGTTACGCTTTCGAATTCGGGGACAAAAGCTGCGTGGAATCACGTGACCGAGAACTGCCTGCGGCTTACGTTGCTGACGAATGGAACGTCAATGCACCATCGTCAACGTGACACGGTGTTGGCTGCCAGCGGAAAAGCCAACAATCGTGATATCACTTTGTAGTCTATATAACGTACATTGCTGGCATTTCTAGAGAAATTCGATTCTGTTAATGCATAAACGATTTACTGAACTTTGCGCCAAAACTATAGCTGCGTATAGGCCTACGCAAAGCTTTGGTATTCACTTCCACTAAATTAACCTACAGTACTGAAAGTTGAAAACGATGTTATTGTCAAGTTTATGACATACACTTATAGTGTTTTGTTAGCGATACGGTTTTGTTTAAATCTTATGGATTTACAGTTTAGTGTGCTTGCAATTTTGTGTCATTAGCGCAGTTGCCTGCATTTCAATTAGGCTAGCTATAGGCCTACCACATAGCTTTGCATTTTACTGTTTTGCTGTTTCAGGAATAATGACAGTTTGAAAATGAGGTAGGTAAAACATTGTTCATCACTTTATTCAGCTATGGCGACACGTAGACCGCCTACTGAATTGTTTTCCCCATTCAGTATTTATCTTTGCAGAGATTAGTGTGCTTGCAATTTTGTGTCATTAGCGCAGTTGCCTGCATTTCAATTAGGCTATAGCTATAGGCCTACCACATAGCTTTGCATTTTACTGTTTTGCTGTTTCAGGAATAATGACAGTTTGAAAATGAGGTAGGTAAAACATTGTTCATCACTTTTTATTAGCCTAGCAAGCAGGAGACTTTAACGATTTCTATCTCGTTGAGTCGTTGTAGACGAAAAATAACGATCTTCAACGACGTAATTTTAATACGAAGCCGAAGCTGGACGACGATTTCACGAACATCCGCGGTGACTGTGAGATTTCCACAACAAAACCTGAAGCACTAACAGGTAACGAATTTTGTCAGGTTTTCTGACTCAGATTCGGAAGTGAAGAAAAATTAAAAAAAATGTTTTAACATTTTAAAATTATTTCTACACTATTTTACTTTAGCTTATAGCCGGACCGCAATATAGGAGGAAGTATGCAAGGGCTTACTGGGTCTCCTCCAGAATTGAATTTTGGGCATAATATGGTGCGATCGCAGACAATCATCCATCAGCAAGAAGGACGCGCAGTCATTATCCATTTTGCCTTCAATGGGCTGTTAAGTGGCACTGAATATGAAAATTTTATTCAGCTATGGCGACACGTAGACCGCCTACTGAATTGTTTTCCCCATTCAGTATTTATCTTTGCAGAGATTTATGTACAAGAACTTTACGCACGGACGAACATTTTCAATGACATTTTCGTTTTTTCGCATTCTACAAAATTAGCAGAAACCACTAGTCTAAACCTATATAGGCCTATCGTATAGGCCTAAGCAACTGTACACACTCTGTTTGCCCGCCGCCCACTTGAACATTACTGGCCCATCAACTCTGCTGAAATTTTTGTGTAAAAACATAACAGTAATGTCACAGGCCATCTAGTGAACTGGATACACCAGTTACGTGCATATAGGAAAGCATCGACGTGTAAACTACACTATGTCGTAAAGCAGGCTTTGGTTTGCTTAATTTTGCCGGAAAGACGTGTTTGACATTTGCATTTATTATTGTTGATGATGATTCTTCTACCAGACACGAGGCACTTGAGTCCTTGCTAGCGTTACGTATTTTACTGTTATGCGCACGTTCCTGTTCACATTGACGCTCCAATCGTAAATCTTGACATGAGACTTTGAGAGTTTTAAACTGTTTCCTCAGACAAGCTATAGTGTTGTTAGCGCATCAGAACAAATATGGAACAAGTAAATGATTGATTGATCAGAGCTTTCCTCTCAACGAAATGCGCTATAATAAATTCACGTTTTATTTACTCACTCACTTTTTAATTACAAGTAGCCTTAGGATATTGTAGTTGCACAGTACATATGTCAGAACTGATAATAAAAAGTTTTTAAGTAGAATGCTTTTCAAAGACATATATTAGTCATTTTATTAGTCATTTTATTACGCGGCGCATTTTATTTCAATATACTTTTTTAAACTTCTGTAAGTGCAGATGCGTTCTGTCATTCTGTGTAATAAACGAATATGCATGTATGTATGTATGTATATTGTTATGCCATCACACGTTTCCGCATTACCTGTGTGTTATTGCGTGTGTATAGGTGTATCCAATGTAATGCTCGTACTATTGTCACTTGTCAGATAAAGGCAACTTACTTAATCACTTACTTACTTACAGAGACGACGACGCAGATGCCTAGCCGACAGCATCATCATCCGCGTGACGTCATCAACACCAGCAGCAGCAGCAGCTGCAGCAGGTGCGCTGCACTGATGACGCAGTGCGCAGCTCTTCAGCGTCGAGTCGAGCTGCAGCAACGACAGCTGCGTGCTAGCGCCAACCTCCACGCTCTACTGGCGGCCAAGGACCGGGAGCTGGCCGCCTGCCGTGCCCGCCTGCAACAGCGTGGACGCCTGGCAACGACGACGATGAATACACGGTGCACCTCGAAGGCAGGGGAAGATGACAATGTAACCACGCTTGTGCAAGAACACCAACAGAGTAAGCTGGCGGAAAAATCAGAATATAAATAGATCGAACTGCTATTTTCTTCATATTCTCCACGGTGGTGGTTTGGTGCAGTGGCTAATGTTAGTAGACCAAAGTTTACCATTTAACGTTGCAGTTGATAACGCCGTTTTCCGCTTGTCGATGTCTTGATCCATTTCAGATACATTTGCGATCGAAGTCTAAAGTTGTTCGAAATCGCGCCAAATTTTGGACGTTTTTTGACCTCCCAAATTTCAGGGGTGCGAGCCCCCTCAAAAGTTGTACCAAAATTCTTATACCCGCCTCGCGGCACGTCATGTGGAGAAGTTCCCTGAGGTTACTGCCCCTGGTTTTAAAGTTATTGGCGCTCATACGGTAATTTTTGGGCAATTTTTTGAATTTTTAATGTTACACCAATTTCCGATCATTTGGCAAAGTTTTACTTGTACTTGTACTTGTACTTTATGGCAGTCTATCGGGAAGCTCGGAGATTTCGCGCCTAAATTCAAAAAAAACAGTTGCCTCAAAATTGTTTTGGGTTGAGACCTCCAATTTTGGGACGTACATTGTCTAAGTACATACATTTCCAATCACGTGTCAAATTTTGACGGCGATCGGCCAAGGCAGCTCGGAGATATAGCGCCACAAAGTGCCAGAAAAAAGAGAAAACAAACAAAAACAGCAGTAAAACATAAGACCGCCGGGAACTACCGTTCCGGGCGGGCTAATAAATAATATGCAAAAACAATAACGGATTTTGTATTTACATTTACTCATATACTTATGCGTGACCGTGATAACAAAAATTTTATGAAATCTTATCCTGATTCCTGTCATTACGTCAAGTAAAAATGGCATGTTTTTAGTCAACGCCAACAAACATTTTTAAACATCTTTTTCATAAAAACGCGTTTTAGACGTTTAAAAAACTATTTATTTACGTTTGTCACGTCTATGTCTTGATTCATTCGTGCCGTAGCGTGTTGTGTTAGGCCTACATGTAGGCCTATGTGTGAAAAAAAGAGAAAATAATTAACAAACAAAAACAGCAGTAAAACATAAGACCGCCGGGAACTACCGTTCTGGGCGGGCTAATTAATAATATGCAAAAAAATTAACGGATTTTGTATTCACATTTACTCATATACTTATGTGTGACCGTGATAACAAAAATTTTATGAAATTGACAGCCAGTAGACGAGGGACGACGCGGTCAACGACAGTCGATCAGCGACGCTCATCGAATGACGACGACAGAAGACAAGGGCCTGATGACGACCAGGAACCGTTTGTTAGCCGTGATACCACCGCAGACATGAGTCCACCACCACGCCACCTGGTGACGAAGCTGATGGAACAGAACGCCAGATTGAAGAACCTAGCGCGCCGTCTGATCGCCGAACGAGGATTGACGGTGTCACAGTATCTAGTACGTTTAACAGCATACTTTATAGGCCTGTGTATTTCAGGACCGTATTTTATTCTATTTCTGTTTTCTATTCCTTATATCAGTAGGGATACCGTGGTACGCAATTTAGTCACTTCTGTCTTGGGCGCCGACTTGAAGTTTACAGGAGCAGCGGGATAATGCCTTGGTACCTGTAGCACAACCGGGTCAAAAGTCGCATTTTGCCCAGGTGTCAAGTAATATTTGTAGTCAACTGCTCATAATTATCAGTTCACGACAATTCTCAAAGTACGTCCTACAATTTTAACACTTCTTTCTACACTAAAATAGTAAACTGCTGCTTTCAGAAGTGTTTGCACAGCTAAAATTACATCGCCCCGCCCGCTGGGCCTCCCCAGTCGGCCAAAGTAAAAGTAAAGTAAAGTTAGGTTATAATATAATGCGCTCTAAAGCTTAGCTTAATCTATCGCACTTAACCACCATAGCCACACCATAACCACTTAACGGTCACAGATTATAGAGGACACCGTCAAACCCTTGCCTGTCCGAGAAATTAATCCCAAAGCATGCACGCCAGTAAGCTTAATCCTGAAACAATTTATTCTGCCGGGTCTGGGGACTGAACCCAGGCCCGGCTGATAACCGTTTCAGGCTTAGCGCGCACTGTGCCAATGAGCCACAGAGACAGAGAGGGAAACATCTCATTCGTAAACCCTCGGCGCTTCTGGCGTCACGATTCTGGTCGCCTCCACACGCTGTCCCGGTACTAATTATTACAAGTTAGCGTCTACAATGATTCTCTTGATATCTAAAAAGAACGGCGACTGCCTGTAGGCCTGTTATGTGTATAACGAGGGCCGCATTTGTTCTGGGGGCGCAAAACATACGGTAGCTATATAAAATCAGTCGTGTATGCTGCATCGGATATACAGGATGAGCAGGAACGACAAGATGTGGCCGTTCAACAACTTCCAGCTTCCTGCATCACCTGTGCCGCATCGCCGTCTGCAGACGCTCAAAGTTTACGTCAGCAGCTTCGAGTTCTGCGTCAGGCACATCTCTAAACCAGCAGCAGCAGCAGCCGAGTTGTAACAAAGCTTCGTCGTCACGCACATAAAGGCGTCCGAACTCCGCTCGATATACTACAGAGTGAGCCAAAATAAGCAGCGCTAGCGCAGTTTTTTGAGCTTAACTACGAATCACTTCAGCCTGATACGGTTAATCTTCGTATGACAAATCGTATGTGTTTACAACAAAATGCCAATGACAATCTTAGATGCTTTTTTAAATTACAAGCGTTTATCCGTCATTGTAAACTCCTTGCCTACATGTGGCAAAAACTGCTATCCCGTTTTATCAGAACGTTTAAAGGAAAGGAGCGTAAAACTGAGTTGGTATCACTGACTTTTGGCTCACCCTGCAGGCCATGCGTCAAATACGCGAGAACTGCAACACTGAAAACTCTGTGTTCTAGCTACCCGTGAACAGTGATCTGTCGCTTTCCAACTTCAGGGTAATGTAGCATAGATGATAGAACTGCCGTGCAGACATTTGCGACGTCGTAGATGGAGTCGCTGTAGGAATCGGTGAATCTCATCGCTCTAACAGGGTACCACTTAGCTAAACTAACTTGCATGATTCAGTGATTCTTGGGGTGTTTGTCGGTGACGATTTTCGTGAAAGCAGCTGCTTTTCTCATACATGATAAGCTTGCTGCCTCATTTGATGGCATGAATGACAATAGCACACTTGGCTTGACAATGTCCTTCAAATTTAATTTCCAGCTACGCAATGAAGAAAGCCGCTAATCCCGAACATACTTCTAGTGCTAATCGCTTAATCCGCCTTTTCCCAACGTTACTTTTCTATCTTGAGATTGCAGTAGCAGTTTTGTGTACGATTTCCTTTGTCAGCGTATCGCTGTATAGAATTGTCAGATTGTCTGGACATTGTTGTGCGCATTTACGCATGTAATTAACGACAAACCACTCAGCCAAACAGTCTTTTGTTATCGACTGAATCACAGCTGTAACTGCGTTGATTGACATTCCCGCTGAGCATAGGAGGCTGAGTTGACGTGGTACAGTACCGGTACCTAGCCACTCGTTTCTCGCAGTCTTGTAGCTCCAGTTCTTGCTGAGGATAGGAGGCTGAGTTCAGATGCTCATCAGACATAGCTGTAATAAACGTTTTTTTACGTTTTTTTAATCCAGGTCATGTTTTTTACGCTTTTATTTTTTCCGCGTTTTTCAAAAACGTTGTCATATACAAAATATGAATATGCAAAAATCCAACGAAAAATACTCTTAGAGGATGCCTTAGCAATGATTTGGATTGATTTTTGTTACGTAGCCCACACTGCAAAATGTCTTACTTGCTGACATTAAGATACATGTTAAAATTTGACAACCTACACATGACTCAGTGTGCGAAGATATTAGTTGGATTCATGGCAAATATCGGCAACGTTTTTATCAGGCGTTTACAAACGTTTTTTTTTTAATTTTTATCTGAACGTTTATTACATCTATGTCATCAGATACCCCAAAGGAACGGCCGGAATAAGAACTGCCTCCCTGGCTTCATAACCCTTGATGACTCGCAAACATCTGATCAAATGTCTTGTCTTCAATGGTAAACCCATAATTTACAAACGTCGTGGAAGATACAATTCCTCCTAAACATTCTCTAAAATTTTTGTGTAAATCGAGTCATTTTTTTCACGGAGATACAGAACAAAAAGTGAGCGGGTTTTATTTTCTGAACACAGTGTAGACATTTAACCTCAGCACATTTTGTTGAAGATAAATTTTCTCGTTGCAAAAAATAATCGAAAGCCCAGTAAAACTGTGCGGAAAAAGTTCAGAATATGAGTTGGCTGATTAATCTAGTTAGCTCATAACAGCGCCAGTATGCCAAAAAGACTCCACGGGGCGAATATTAGCCAATCCAATCACCGCGGTCTAGGTTTTTGAAACAACAATTATCACTCTGATATTAATTTAATTCATGCCGACAATTATTTAAAACAATGCACACGTGCAGTAAGTAACTCAATCAGGCAATACAATACGCGTGTGATAAGACCATCGGCTATTTTCTCGTCGAAAGTAACGTAACAGTTGAAATATGCGACACAACACGGCGGGGCGTCACCAGCGTGTAAAACGATGATAGTAGAAATAAATAGCGGGTTCTACTACTAATTCATTCCTACTCATGATGCATACTGATGATGAAAACGCAGGAAAATCAGTAAGCAAGCCACGGCACTGAAACACCGAGTGACTATATAACAATCAGAAAATCATCACATTCAACGTTTACTAACTAACGATGCTGAACTACTAATTCAATGCAGCCTGGTCTGGACGTTATTAGCTACTGCACAGAGGAGGTGCCATGACACCTATTGACCCATATTGGGCCAAATGAAGTTTCATTAAAACAGCTTTCGTCTCAACACATTGCAGCCCACACAACCAATTTTTTTCCGGAGGGGCAAACCCCTTAGTTCAGAGGCACTGAACAACTCGCCCGAAGTCGTTTGCCTAACAGTTGCGTGGCTAGGATTCGAACCCGCAAACTCTTGATTGCAAATCCGACGCCCTAACCATTACACCACCAAGCCACACATTTGGGTTTCCATGGAAGAGATTATTCTTCTACAGTTCGCTAATCAGCATCACGTCAGTCAGTGCAAACAACGTCTGATACTTCGTAGTCGAAAAGTAGCAAAGACCAACGCTTTTGAAAAATCAACTACCTATAGGTTTTCCAGTCACGGCGATCTAAAGGTCTAATTCATCAGGGACCAAAGGCACTGTGGGTCCACCCGACCACATGTTTGGGGTCGTGGACTCCCATCAGCACTTCCATGAATTACTGCAGTGGTCAGAACAGCAGCATTGTACGTAGGCTACACAGCCAGAGACACCCAGTGATCATGCGGCACTAGTGATTGCAAGCCAGGCACTGATTCCTCAATCCCGGGATTGAGAAATTTGTAATCCCGCGATACCGTTTTTGGGATTAGCCTTACAGATTGGTCGTTATTTAGCACCCCTAGAGCAGTGATGTAGTCCTCGAGACCAAGGTCTTGGTCTCGAGGACAAAAAATAAAGTCCCGATCTCGAGTAAAGTCGAGAATTAGACTTTTTGCTACTTATTAATCTTAAATATTTTGACAGTAGACAACTAGTTATCGTGTTAAATAATAATTATGTTATTGTGGTTTCCTTGTTCACATCGACTGGCACTGAGTAGCATGCATTGCATACTTTGTGTCTTATCTAATTATACATCTCTTTGCACACCAAAACCTTGGCATCAGTGGAACGAGTTTTTACGCACGGGGGTCCTTTCATCAGACCCCACAGAGTAAGGATATCATTCAGCTGTTGTGTGATCTTATGCGTGCAAAACGCAACTCAAAAGTTCATATAGGCCTACTGCAGTTGACTTTTACTTTTTCTAAATGCAGAGACATAACTGCAACTTGACATTTACTAACAGATATACTTTCAAAAACTTCAATTTTGTTGGTACAAGTTCAATGTTGTTGAAACAGGTGCACTATACATATCATTAGGCCTACACGTGTGCATCATGTAACATGTTACGTTAAAACATTTGATGCTGCATGAAAAGTTTTGGTCTTGATCTTGAAAAAATTTTGGTTTTGGTCTCAAGAAAGTCTTGGTCTTGAAAAAAAGTCCTGTTTACATCACTGCCCAGTGCCCTACTAGACTTTTATGCCTAGGATGCAGTAGGCCCTACCGGTAGGTCTGTCAGAACTGCAGGGAGTGACTGTGGCTGTCAAAATGCAAGTTACAGTGCACAGCAAGGACTCTTGCGCGCATGAAATATTTCGTTAAACTGCTAGAATTGTTATTTTATCATCTGATCTAACACTCGAAAAAAGTACTATTTTAAACAATTTTTGTAATACAGTAATCCAGGGATGAAACCGCTCGGGGATCCCGGGATTGCAATCACTACTCAGCACAAACCCAAACAACGTCATGACATAAGTAAGCAACAACTCTGTAAAGTAAATAAAACAACAAACGCTGCAACAATACAATTAATAACGATGCCTCACCAGATAATGGTTGTGATGAAACAGGTGTGCCTTTATCGTTCAAAAATTACCCACTCGTGACACTATGAACGATGCTTTCATGTCTCGTGCAATTCTCTTCAGTCTGATGTTCTCACGTGATAAATTAAGACTCCTCTAACGGGGGGAGATTTTAAGTTAACCAGTTGCCTTTGTGACGCCGTAAAACTAATATACAACCGAAAAACAAACAAAATGCCTGGCATAGTCGTCAATCTCTTAAGTGCTGTAAGAATGGCGGGTGGCGGTATGACAGTATTACTGGGGGCCAAGTCAGGAATAAATAGTATGACGTTAGCGCACGATACAATGTGGACCACCCAACTACATGTGCATTTCTGTGCGAGACACGCCCCCGCAGCCCAGTGGTGATTGACAGAAGTACCAACAGTGGGCACTCTGGTGCTCAGACAGATGGCAGAAAGTGCCAAATCTGCAAGACCCAAGACTGGGCGGGGGAGGGGGTATGTTCCTGTGGTACCCCAAAAATCTGAGAATTTGAAATGCTCCCTAATGCAGCAACAGCACTGTAGTACACAGCAATACACAAGTGTAATTTCAACACGCTAGAAAATGAGACATGCATTATTCCACAATGGAATTGCGTTCCTACACATTCGCCCCCAAGAAATGATGACTAAAGTACCCTCCCCTCCCCCCAAGCCACAATGGCTACAAAATTGTTGTAATGGTGCCACAAAACCAATATCAACGTCAAATTCGATTAAATAACAAAATAAGTGAGTAGAACATGAAATCGTAACGGCTAAGTATTGTCTTCAGGGCACAATGGCCAAAAACAAGCCTGGTGCTAGACACAACAGATATTTCATATATCTACACTGCTTATCTCACGTTAATATCATCAAAAATCATTACTTGCTAAACCATCGCTAATGCCATTTTTCTCTAAATTTTACATCTGCTGCAATGAAGATGAGAGGCAGTTTTCCAAAAACAACAAAGAGAAAAATGCAACACGTTTTAACACAATTATCCATTATTATATAATAATAATCACTGTTGTTATTATTTTATAAAATAAGTGTGACGATGATGCCATTTTTGCTCAGTGTCATTATGCAAATGTTTTTAATGATAATTCCATAAACACAATATCCAAAAAAATTCCACAAAAAGCACAGTATTACGTTGTGCATATGCACTACATAAAAAATTCTTTGTAATTTCCATTTCATCTCAGAATCATTAAAGGTCATAACAGGGTCACAGCCAATAGTGCAAGTGAACAGCAAAAGCATAACTTGTGTTACTGTATTGCAATCCCAGGCTTGCACTACTTTCTCGAGAATTAATCATATGAATACGTATATGAAATTCCTGTTCTGTGACAATTACACTGATGCTGATTATAGGGACTACTAGTACTTACTAGAGATTATACTAGAGTATGAAGATTTATTAGATTCAAAGATTGAGCAATAATTGGAATGGACATCAGTAACCAACCAGTCAACCATAGCAGAATATGGGGTTATCATGTAAATGTCATTATTGTGTGTATAGTATGGACGGTGCTAACTGAAAAGCAGTTGAAATGTTCTCTGTATTTTAGTACCGGTATCTTTCTTGTATGTACAAAACATGCTACAAAAATACAACAAAAAACGAAGTGTTAGCTTCACCTCAAATTACCATCAAATTATGACCAAAATGGATATGACTCAGTAACAATATAAAAAATATTACCATTAATACATATCAGTATTATTATTATTAACATCAAAACTACTATTAGTAACAAAGAAGAAAAAAAGTAAAATAGTTATTCAGCAAACTAAGAACATTAGGGGAGCAGAAAGATCGTTGACAGTTGAAAGGCCCACTCTTCATCAAGTGTCTCAGACAATACTGAGATAATGGAGTGAAAGGGCTAGGAATGGGAGGAAACAACTCTATTTTGTCAGCATGCTGGCCGCAAACATCTTCACTGCAAACAAGTATTGTGACACAAGCGTATAACTACAGACCAGGGTGACAAGCACTGTAAACGTCCATGACAACTCCCTGACACATCGCAGCACCGTTCCCCATGTTGTCATTACCCTTGTCACACATACTAAACACAGCAATATAATGCAATGCACCAAACATGCACAACCTAAAACACTACACTACTAATATGCTACTAAACATCAGTGTTGGCCTGATATAATGTAACAAAAAAAACAGTTTTCCGTGACAAGTTTTTCCTCGACGTTTCCCCTGAAATTTCCAGCTTAACATTAGCACTGCCTAAAAAGTGAACTTAACACAATAGCCCTGCGACAATTCCCCGACTTTTGGTTAATTCCCTGACTTTTTCCTGACAGTTGTAAATTCACTGACATTTGGAAATATTCCAGACAGGTGTTCACCCTGTGAGGATAACGTGAGCTCAACACAATCTAACGAGTAGTCATTGTAATCATGGGATTTTGGCATTACAAATATTGGTACAGATAGTACTTTTTCAACTGTTACATGATAAAATAACATTTCTAGCCATCTAATGAAATACTTCACGTGCACGAAAGACCTTGCTGTGCACTGAAAGTTGCATTTTGACAGTCACAGCTACTTCCTACAGTTTGGAACTTCGGATATACCTACTGGTAGGGGCCTACGCGTGAAATAAGTCTAGTAGGGCTACTATAGGGATTAGGGATATCAAGAAACGGCCAGTATGTAAGCCAAATCCCGAAATGGTATCCTTGGATTACAAATTTCTTAATCTTGGATTACGGAATTAAGAAATCAATCCCGGGATTGCAATAAATAATAACGAGTAGGTCCTAACGCAATTCAATGGCGCAAATGACAACACAATGATGTCGTGTTGCCCAAACTCTCACATCAGACAATATGACAGAAATACCAGAACAAATTGTGCGCTCCAAAGCAGATACAACCAATGTGTATGTTATTCCATGTGCACTACAAGAAACTGTACAAAAAGCCGTGAAGTCTATACACAGCATTGCAGCACTAACGAGCAATACTAACTAAGCAGTCACTGCAGCGACATCTTGTGGCATGACTTGAAACATAGAACTCAGATGTTCTTGGCAAACTGACTTTGCTTTGATGGTCAGTTTATAGGATAGGACAGGCCAGCTTCCCAAAAGTAAATATCTGGGAAATACTTGGAGGAGGACTAGCCTGTGTGCTTGGTCAGTCATCCAACCAACAGCATTGAACTTACTGAAGGCAGAAATAAATGCACTATACTGCAGGTTATTCAGTCACAACAGACTTGTACTTCAGCAGTGCGGGACATACATAGGACAAATACGTCAGACATGCATCATACAAGAGCATGATATCATCATCACTTCACACATTTCACACATGAGTAATAACAGTCTAGTGACAGCGCGTATCAAGTGAAAGTCTCGATCTGCCGACGAGGCATGCAATAATACAGCAAACAAAAACTACAATTCAACAACAGATCAAAAAAAAACTCACTCGTACAATAGACGGCACTATCCACTGACTTTGTATGATAAAGGGCTTTTGAATTAAGACTAATGTACAAGCAATATCAGCTCACTAATAGATTAACTGTTCTGTAATTTGCCTGCTGTGCGTGCACATTATCATCTGGCATAACATCCAGAGTGCAGGTGAGAATATAATTGGTCGAAATGCCGTGGCAGTATATATATAATCAGAGTCTACTATGGCCATAGCAGTATGACAGTACATCAGCTGTAGTTGTCTGCTATTCAGTCAGCAAACAATGTTGTGCAGTATAGGCTCAGTCAAAGCACACAAACCACATAAAGCTTAGTTCAACTGTAGCTCACAGGCAGTGTTCAGCAACCCCTATTCCGTGGTTACCAGTATTGTCAAACATTGAGCATATTGCTCTTCATCACAGATCAACTGTGGACAAACTCTGTTTGAAGGCAACTACCTGTATGTCCTGCATCATGATATCATATCATATAACTTGCTATGGGACCAGTCATCTGTACCAAGACTAGAAGTTCATCTGTGGTCTCTGAATACAGCTATCAACTGCCAGCAGACATCCTATGGCACGTGAAGCAAGCAAAAACAACAACAACAACAACCGGGGTAATACCGGGCTAACGGTTAACCGATTAACAGTTGGTTAACTTTGTCCACCACATTACGACTTGGTGTATACACATTCACTGCTCAGTGACTGCCGCAGTCAACAAGAAGCTCAGCTATCACTTAGAGAACAGGGCGTCAGCTTGGTACATTCATAATCATAATGCTACTCTTGGGCGTTTGGCTTTTATGAGTTTAGTCATACGTTACGTGTGGGATTTTTAGCAAAAATACATGGCAACGAACACATGCGTGTCTACAAGAATAGCACCCACAGTACTTTGATGTATCCTTTCTAAAGAATCCCCACACACATCCACAAAAAACTAGTGTTCATGATAAATAATAGTGCCGTAAGCTTTTACGACAACTTGTGCCTAATTTTTAAAGGTTCGGAAGACAAGGCATCGAAAATTGGTCACTTTTGACCACCCCACTGTTAACTGACACCGCCTCACGCAAGAACCGTAGTGAATAAACCTTATACCGCCTAGTTAACTTATAATGGTCCACTATTCACTTTCAGGTCTCATGGAGATGATGGTTTTGCAGGCAATAATTCAATAATTGAGCCAACATACCAACCAAAAGCAAAATGGCACGGCACAAAAGACCAACAATATCAAAACACTGAGAGCTTAGATGCAAAAGTAAACGTACCATCAGCAGCAACAGGATCATACAGGGCAGATAATATGCCACCTTCACAAAATACTTATGTATACCATGTATATTAGTTTACAGAAATGAATTCTATGGCACCTCCCTTCTGTCTAAAAAAGAGCAATAAGATCACTTATTTTATTATGCCTGTTACTTACTTTTTCTTGAACTCTAACAATTAAATGTAGTGTACAACTTCTAAACAACAAAATATTCTAATTAACGCTAAACAGCTTGTCATGCATGCAGTGATAAAGAATGCAAAATGCAATTAAAACACCAAAAACAAAACAAAATTAAGGAAAACTCTCAGAAGTAATCAATCAGTGACGCAAGGCAATAGCCTTTCAGTAGCTGCTGTCCAGGTCAGCAGAATCAATAACATGTTTACCGTTTACTGCTATGTCATTGGGTTAAAGAAGTCAGCACATCACCGGTCAGTAAAAACAAATATCATTCATCAAAGCTCGTCACTATTCTAGAGTCTGGACTGTGATAATGAACTGCATAACATCGAGCAAAAGTGGATACAATATCTCATACAACTGCCGATGAGCAGCTGACAACTGTATCCAAAATAGTCAGACTGCCAGTGCCAGGTCAACTCAGCCTTCTATCCACCCGGGGTAGGCAAATCAAGTACTGGCCTGCCCGGCTGGGGTTAAGCAGGGCACAAACTCCGATATCAGGTGACAGGTAACACTGTGCGATCCTATAAAACAAGTGGAGCTCCGCAGCTCCGAGATAGGTTCCCATGAAAACCTTTAACCTTTTTAACCTTTAAACTGCTGCCAAGCTTGCAATGAACATTGAACAAGCAGTGCCAGTTCGACCACAAATTACTTATGACGGGCCGACGGCACGGCACAGTAAGAAGAAGAACATCACCTTGTTAGCTGCCACAAATCCAATACCGACGGCTGTTCTAAAGACGATGTCTTAACAAAGTTAGGTGCCGAAGTCAGTGTCAAACTCATCGAGATGAAGTTGGTCAAAACTGAAGTCAAGTTTGTCTCCGAACGACAACTCGTGGCTAATGACCTGCTCGATGTCGCAGTTAATGTCTGACGTAGACTGAGGGTCCAGCAGGTTCAGGTCAAGGTCTTTGGGAAATGCAGCATCAGTGGGGTCGATGGTCGGGAGGGTCCATGAGTTGATGCTGAGTGGTTGAGGTCTCGGGCCGCTGGCCGTTAGCAACTGTTGTAGCATTGTACTGCTGGGTCCCGCTGGCACATGGGTTGCGGGGACAGATGACGGCGACAGTTGGGGCATCGCTGTGGGACAGACCGGCGACTGCTGCTGCTGCTGCATGGCACTGAGTTGTCTCCGTTTAGCCTCAAGCAGCTGCTGAAGTCTCCGGGCAAGATGTGGTTTGGTGGCGAGAAGCTGCATCAGTACACGCTGGTTGATGTGCATGCCTCGACGCTGCGGCGAAGTCCCGGTGGCGGTGGCGGTCGGCTGGGGTGGGGCAGTCACTCCCCCGGGTGAGTCTCCTCCCATCCACCCCGCCTGCTGCTGGGTCGTCACACTGCCACCAGACGTCAGGAATGTGTTCAGCATGTATCCACTCCTCTGATCCTGCAGAAGTTCCCCGAGCGTTGGAACCCTCTCTGCTGCTGCCGACGGCCCACCGCCGTTGTACCCCATCGGCCCGCTGCCGTTGCTCTGGTGGTATCCCACACCCACAACGGGCGACGTTGCAGTCACCGGGTAGCTGCCGACCACGTTGCACGCGACCGGCGGGGAAAAAGCCTGGGGTACGAAGCGCTGCGGAGACGGCTGGTGAACGGGAACGCCGTGTGCGTATGCCTCGTTGGACATAAACATCGGTGGCTGCTGCTGCTGAGGCTGCAGTCCACGGTGGCTTCCGTACATCTGAGGTGACGCCGACGGCGAACAGTTACCACCGATCGACCTGCTCCCTGCGGCGTCCGATATGAAGATATCGGCCAGGCTTTCACTCAGCGTCTCCTGCTTCGGTGGGTAGAGCACGTCCCACGTCGATGGTGGCATTGTGAAGCATGGTTTAATGTCCGATTCCAGCGGAGTGCCTAGTGCGGCCGGTGAACAGCCACCAGTGCTGCTGTTACCAGAGCTAGCACGGACTCGAGGAGAGTCGAACCCCGGGGGCAGTTCGTTGCCGACCATCGATGGTGACCCTCTTCCAATGGCACTCGGGTCAAATA
>Ga0056124_1000230_pt1 | contig 18530 bp, 11 predicted proteins | sample WorMetHEROISLAND_2_FD_70069 | JGI IMG/M metagenome (GOLD analysis project Ga0056124, IMG submission 70069) | Marine gutless worms symbiont microbial communities from Max Planck institute for Marine Microbiology, Germany - Olavius sp. 4 HERON ISLAND | ecosystem: Host-associated > Annelida >... | reverse complement strand
GCTTGGTATACCACCGGGTCGTGACGGACGGACAGACAGACAGACGGACGGACAGAAATCCCATAGCTAATACGCGCTCTCAGCAGTACCTGCCGGTACAGCTGTCGCGCGTAAAAAGTGCATGTAAAAATACAACAATTTAGTAATTTCCGCAAAATTCCCTGGAATTTTCGGGGAAATTTATAAAAGGCCAAATTTCGGGGAATTCCCGCAAATTCCCGAAACGAATTGCCGGTGGCCGTGTCGTGGTGCGCCAGGTGCTGCCCGTGCTGGTGGCTGGTAATAACGACAGATTTCAGCCTTGATCCAATTCCGAGATGATGTTTCTGTGATCCGTCACCGGAAGTGAAAGAGGTTCAAAGGTCATAGCATAGAAGTGTTTGTTTTTGTTGTTATATTTCTGTTTTTGTGAAAACGCGATTTGTAATAGTTTCTTCAGTTTGCATTCTTTTTTCGGTACGTATTTTTATGTTCTGCGGGTATTGTGGTTTTATGTTTTGATATGCCACAGCTGATCTACTGTTCGGAGAATGTAAGACGTAACGTACATCAGTGTAAACCGGCCACAGCATAATTGAAGGAAGGATAATGTTGACATTTTAGTGTTTGGTTTGCTGTGAAACAGTTGATGGTTCTAGGTTAATGTATCTGTTATCTGTGGAACACTCCGAGAAAGCTTAGTGCAACTTACAAGGTTAAGGTTAAGGTTAGGATTGGCTGGTGAACTTATTTTTCCAGTCGCACACCATATCACGTAAAGGGGGTCTGACTAATTGCCGCGTCGACCACATCGACCGCGTCGGCCTAGCAAATTGCCTTATATAGCCATACTATACAGTGAATAAATTACGTTATTATTGAAAACAATATTTGTTGATGTGATTAGTGTGAAAATACATAAGTTTATGTTTGTTTCGCCTTCATGGAACACAGAAGACTTTGTTAACCGCGTCGACCAAGCACATCGCGTAGACCAAACTACGACCGTGTTGATGTCGACCGCGTCGGCCAAGCAAATTGCCGTATATAGATAGCTATACTACAGTGCCGTTGTCGCGACGACCAATGCAACGTGCGCACTTGAATGGGACGTTGTCGCCGTCGAACGCACTGAGCTGGACCTGTGACAGTCCAGTGCACTTCTTAATTCGGTCGCTTGAGCATCCCTGGTGCGGTGATTAATTAATTATACGGTTGGCGCGGCGCGGCCGACACGGTAATTATATGGTCGACGTGGTCAATGCAGTATTTAGTCTACTAACGAGTGTCCAAAATTGAATTTGTTGATATTTGATCCACTTATGATCAAAAAACTTGCCGGCTTACGTTTTTGAATGTCTGTATGTATATAAGGTGCAGAGCCAGTTCGGCTGCAGGACGTTTTGGCTGCCAGTCGATTCGGCCTCACGTGAAAAGGATATTTAAGCCTATAATTCATGTGATGTCCTTTAGAAAGAATACCCTAATTAAACACGTAGACCTAAGTCACTAATTCCCCACCGAATTCCATTTACAGGAGCCATCTAGACCTGATTTCAGTCGGTCAAACATTGGCTGGTTGTGCTGATGCGGCAGCACTGGAAGTGTCATGAGTTGGCGATGTAGCAGTCCGGTAGCATCATCTACTCTACGTTTCATTTTTGCATGAAGTTGCATCGCTGCTTTCGGACCGGAGGACACACCCACGTACAGAAGTCAAGACATTTTGGACCCAACATTTTTGGCGGCCAAATCGACTGGCGGCCGAAATGTTCTGCAGCTGAACCATCTGTAAACTGTATATAACGTTATGTTGTGCAGCTGGCAGCATTGTTGTGTATTACAGCTGCAGTGAGTGATGGGTCAAACTCTGTCAGAACCTGTGACAGCCAAGCACACTTCAAGCTGCCTAAACAGCAAATACAAAGTTGGCTCGAGTTGTATGCAGGGATGGCGTATCAGTATCCTGCTGTTGTGTAGATGATTCGCTTCTATCACCAGTTTGTTTAGTATAAGCTATTTACTGGTACACTGGTGGTATGGTCTACTGGTTAACACAGTGTTCGATCAATGTAGTTGCCATACACTGAGCCTGGGTAGTACCTTAACTTGTGACTGCAGACAGATAAACCATCTGATATATATAGATATAACCAACCACCCGGATCAACTCAGCCTGGCCATCCCTACATGGGTAGGCACAATCAGTGCCTGCAAAAGCTGTGCTGTAAAGAGGCATACCATGCAATGCACTAACCCAATGTCCATTGTCCGTGGTCTGGCAGTTTAAGCTGGTTTATAGCTGTGGGAGAGGGAATGGAGGTCAGAATCGCTCTATGGGCCTTGTGGCTTGGGAAGGAGTTTACTCTTTACGTTATGTATGTACTTATGATTTTTCTAAAGCTACACAGTATTAAAATAGCATTGGTAGTGTTTATGCAATCATTTATGTCCGTCCTTTCTGTTACTACTATCTTTCTCCACATAAGTCCAGCATGATCAGCGGCATATTACTGGCTTGTGCTGAAGATAATACTGGCTGGCAAAACTACTCTGTGTTAAAAATGGTTTCTTGTTTGTTATTGCCATAAGTTTATCAACCATCAAGCAATGTCTGGAATTTTTGGTGGATATGCAGTTTATGTTAGGTCAGTTAAGTGTGTCTTATTGCAAACAATGTGCATATGTTCATTTACTGATGATGTGACTGACATCTGTTATGTAAGTGTGTGGTTGAATGTGGGAGTAACAAATCTGCTGAAGATAGTTCAATAAAATTACTTGAAAGCTAGAAAAAGCTAGAAAATTACTTGAAAGCTGTGTCAGTCTGCCTCTGTGTGCAGCTCTGTGTTGCATTATCTGTGTATTTTTGGAGTAGTTTGTTTCTGCAAGAATTTGATTACATAGTACTCATTGATTGATTATAGCATGACACTGACAGGTTGTTGGTGCTTAACCATGTTGCTATCACAGATATGGAAGATGCTCACACACACATATTGTCATTACCTGGTGATCAGAATACATGCTTTTTCGGTGTTTTTGATGGCCACGGAGGTTAGTCATACTTGTTGTTGATGTTTCTGCACTTAACTCTGTGTGTTTTGCACAAAATTGTACGTGGTAAAAACCAATTGCTATGTTTTACACATGTACACTGTAGTACAGTAAATACTGTTACTGACTACCATTACTGCCACAACCATCGATACTTTCAGTTTTTGTTTAACTAACCAATGTTTCCATGGTTATTCCAGGTTTTTCATATCCATTAAGGTCAGATATTTGGAATGGCTGAAGCAGGACTTTAAAGGCTGAAGTTTTGATGAATAAACATGTTCATTAAAGCAATGAAGGCTAATATGACAGTGTACCTGTCTATGAAAATAGATAGGTTTAGAATGTTGTACTGGCTCAACATGTTGTGATAATTGTAGACAATAAAGTTAGTTATGTTGTTGAAGGTGATAAAGTGGCGCAGTATGCAGGGCTGCATCTACACAAACGTATTGTTGATAACCATTGCTACAGTAAGTTCAGTCCACTGTTTGAATGTAATCGATATGAGTCTCATAATGTTTTATGCCAGTAGCTTTTGATTATAATTGGTAGTTGCAGCAGTTTTGAGGAGTGGTACTCTGCAGAATGCTGAACCGTATAATGTCTTTCCCGGTTGGTTTTGTCTAGGCTTAGACCGATACCAAAATTCACCGATACTACCGATAACGATAATTTTGGCCTGCACCGATACCAGACGTGACATAACGTGCCGGCGCGAACGCACGTCGCACGCTACAAAGCCCGTGTACATGGATACACTGAAATATTTTCTGTGTATGTGTGTGTATTGCATAATGCATATTGTACAACGTGAATAGCAGCATTCAAATAAATGGTGTTAATATAAAATATGTTGTCGAAATATGTGCTTTTGTCTGCTGTTAGGTTTGCCACTGTAACTTCTATATTACCGGATTCATCATCGTCATATTTATTTTTTGGAAAATGAAACAGCAGTATTCAAACAAGTCAGTCGGAATGGTGCCAGGGAAACTTTAAGCTCACCGACTGGCTGCTTGTGTAAATAAACACAATACGAAGGGATTGAACAGTCATAGAATAAATGGGAAAATAATAAGTGGGAAAAGGTGGACGTGCAACTGCAGTAGTGCATTTATAATACAGTGTACAACAGAATGGAATGCAGCCTATACAAGTTCCAGATAGCTTGGTAACCATTAGTTGATCAAATAATTTCTGCCAGTTTACAGTTGGGCACAAATCAGTGAATACGTTGATCTGTTGTTGACTGTGTCTTCAGTGGAAGGTGACGTTGAGGAGGCAATCAGAGCTGCATTCTTGAAGCTGGATGAAGACATGACCCACGGTTTGTATCAGTGGGCCGCTGGTTTGATGGTGATCTGACACCGTCAGTTAGGTGTTTGTAACGGCATCTGGTCTGTAATTATAGTGACCCAGATCCAGTGCTGAGAAATTGGCAACTTAAATAGAATTTAACTTGTTGTTGCTGTCGTGACAAGCCCGCCAGGCAGTGCCTATGTGGGGGGGGGGCAGATGCCCTGATGAGGAATTTCACCAGGTTCTCATAGTCCTGGAACACATCTGTGATTTCTCTCGAGTCACCAAAGTAACACTGGCATTCTGCTGCCCATTTTGAGCAAAATAAAAGTAAATGTTCAACATGTCCTCTCTGGTTCCACAATGTGGACACATTGGAGACGTGAACTGGCCAATACATGCTTGCTGGAAAGCCGTGGAACTTGATCTGTTCAGCCTCAGTCAGTAGATTGTTCTTTGACCTAGTCGTGGAACACTAGGAGGCAATCTTGTGTGGATCGTGCAATAGAAACTGAAAGTAGTCATACCGATCAGGCAAACTTGAAGTATTAGACTAGTATCGGACTGGTGTGATGTAGTGTCTGTGATCATATGTGACCATGATTGCAAAAGAATATCACCATTGTGTCTATATGCTGAATGAGTTAGGTATTTGGGTTCTCTCCTTAGCCATGTTATTATTAACTTATTCAACCTGTTCCTGATCTTGATCCTGTTGATCGTTTTGATTTAAATCCAAATTCTTGTGTTCTAAATCAAAATTTATTTGCAAAGGTTGTGTGTCAAGGACCAGTGGTTTCTGTTCAGCATCAAAATTTATTTGAAATGGTTCTATAATCTCTTTATCAAGAACTGGAGGTTCTTCTTCAGGGGTTCGGCTTTTCCTCCTGTGGCACTTGTAAATTTTGTTTGACCGAAATAGGTTGTGTTAAAAACTTAAAATTGGTGGTTCTGAAACTGGTATAGTTGAATGATACCATATATCAGTGTTGGCGCTTTGTGAAGTACGCCATACCGCTACTGATTTTTTAGACAGAAGTTATATATAATTCGTTAATTTCTCCAAAACTCCCGAATTACAGAACCAAAGAATGCTAATGATGATGCTGAGGATTACGACGTTGTCGAAACATTGACACGAAATGGCCTGAAGACCACCAGACTGAGTATTATACAACCATTTGATGTAGTTGTAGTTATCAACCGAACAAGTAACTGGAAAAATTATTCGTCTTCAATGGATAGCTGCAATAAATATAGCGAACTCGCTTATATTAAACCAAGAGGCAGTAGTAATTGTTTTATTAACCTTTTCTTATAATTCACAAACTCTTCAACAAACTATTTAACTGCAGCACTGTCTGGTCCTTTTGGCCATCAGCGTCCAAGTCCTCACAACGAGCATGCGCCGCAGTCGGCCCCGCCTCTCCCTGGGCCGCCAGCCAATCCGTACAATGGCTTGCACTGCGAAATTGCTAGAGTAGTCATCTGTGATATGTGAAAATGAGTTGTAAGAAAATCAAAACTTCAAAGAATATGTGGAAAAGGTGGAAAGCCAAAACTAATTGAAAGCCACTCAAAGTTTTACTATTTGTGAATGAATGTAAATGTTCGTGGTGTGTGCTAAGATTTTATGTTAAGTCTGTTTGCAAAAACATCGATTACAGTGTTTCTGAGCTTGTTTGTATGGTGCTTACTGGTGTAATTTCAGATGACGAACTGAAGGATGACCTGGCTGGCTCGACAGCAAATATAGTTTTAATAAAAGACAACAAAATATACTGTGTAAGATGGTGTTGTTTGTTTTTACTTGATGTTTTTTTGTGTAAGGATTTAATTCTGCATTTCATATGTACTGTTCTTATTGGTGCACTAGTGTGGTCCGAGGCATTGAGAGTTAGTGAAATTAACACAGTGTACACGGCACAGCTTCTTTTCTGTTTTTCATACGATGAACTTGTAATCATTAACAGACTTTGAGCAAGCCATGAATTCTGAGGACTTTGACTTGCAGTGAGTCATCTGCTAGGGCAGTGTCCCAGCTTATCAAAATGTCTCAATTTCTTTTTGAAAAAAGTGCCTGAAACTGTAAACACAGAGAACACAGTAGATTTCTTTCTTAAAAATGTTATTCTTATGTAGTATTTGATATTGGTGCTAATATTTATACCATTAGCACAGTTGGATGTTTATTAGAATACTTTTTAGAATACTTATGTACAGGCTTTCTGGCATTGATGCACTATGTATATAGACTGTGGGGCATAAAAAACACCAGAATTTTTTTTTGTCATAACTTCTTGAATACGTGACTGATTTTGGTAGAAATTGATGTGCAGTGTCTTGGATAAATTAGCCACAAAGGACGATAACATTTTCCAACTTCACCTAAACATCGTCGCCACACTACCTTGCGACAACTTAATGTAGCTGTTTTTGACAAATTGAAATGGAACGATGTGAATGTTTGCCTTTTGCTACAGCTCGTATCCCTTAGCAACCGTTTTAAATAAATAAATAAAAATGTAATCGTACTGTGTGGCTAATTTATCCAAGACACTGCACACCAATAAATTTCTGTCAAAATCAGTCAACATTTGCTGAAGTTATGCACAGAATTATTTTTGTGCGTTTTTATGCCCCACAGTGTATAATATATATTAATGCTTTACTGAGTTTTAGCCATTATTATTGTAAATTATGTATTGGCTTGGATTTACATTTCTTTTAAAAATCTTATTTGCTATCTATACTCAAGTGAGCTGACTAAAATTTGTGTGATAATAACTTGCCTTTCATGTGCTGATAAGCTGTTAAGAAACTACTCACTGATGATGGGCATTTAAACACAGAAGAAGTGTTAAAGTGGTAGCGTCTGTTGTTGTTGCTGTGTTCAGGGTAATGTAGGAGATTCAAGAGCTGTAGCCAGCGTTTCAGGTCGAGTTGAAGAGCTTTCATTTGATCACAAGCCAGGCAATGAGCTGGAAACAAAAAGAATTGAAGCGGCTGGTGGATGGGTTGAATTTAACCGAGTTAATGGTGAGTATGATTCAGTTTGCATCGTTCTAATCTAGTATTATTTATTGTGTTTAATTGTGTATATTATCATCGCGGTTTTGCTTAGTTGGTAACGTCGTCAACGAAGTTAATCAACGCCGGGCCCAGTTAGTACTTAGATGGGTGACCATTGGCATACGCGTAAACCATCTCGCTATGTAACCAGCTACCCAGGTCAACTCAGCCTGACTATTACTCCGTGGTTAGGCGCGCTGAGTACCAGCAAAAACTGGGACATAAACAGGTACACCACGCGATGCACTAGCCCCGTATCCATGGTCTGGCAGTGTAAACTGGTGTCTGGCTGAGGACAAACAGAAACAGAGATCAGTGCTGCGCTATGTGCCTTATAGCTTGGGAATGACTTCACGATTTTTACGTATTATTTAAGTGGATTATCAGGCCAGGAAATTTACTTCTTACTAGATAGTAGCAGCTTATCATCCCAGGTAAGGATGATTTTACGTATTGATACATTTGTGAAAATTATACAACCAACTTTTCTTGGGTTGACCATTGTACATAATAGAGAAGTATAAAAGCAGTTTTTGGAGTTTGCGGAGGAAGCAGCTAGTGGCCGTTATTTTAAATTAATGAGGTAGGATTATTAGCGCAACCTTCAATGTTCAAGGTCAGTCATCGTTATTTGTGTGGAAAAAGAATGTCCAATAGGAACTCAGCTGTAGTGACATTCATATAATGTGTCCTGCTTGTTTGATGTTGTATTTAAGAGCTTTGAATTGAATTTGAATTGTCCTCATTGGGACATACTTTGGACGTTAATGTATTGAAGTGTCTGTGTATATTTAATGCAGGTAATTTAGCATTGTCTCGAGCTCTTGGTGACTTTGTTTTCAAGGGGAACAATATGAAACAGCCGGAGGAGCAAATTGTTACAGGTTTGCCATATTTCTGACGTAATTGTTCGTAAGAAGTTTATCGCAGTTAATGTTTATGCCATGACACATATGATTGCTGTAATGATGTTCATTGTGATTAGATATTACACGCATTCTTCATTTTCTAGTGTCCATTGAATGAATTGGATGAAATGGCATTACGCACTCAAGAAGGTTAGCTCTTCTTTGGCGAAGGTTTCTTGTAAGAAGCTGCCTCTTTTCTTGAATTGAGCGATTAACTCGGAATAGATGAAGTGACAGTAGTGCTGCATCCTAAGAGCTAGAGATGATATGGTGCAGTTTTTGTTCTTAGTAGGGCTGCAGAAATTAACAATTAATTAATTGATTAATCGTTAAAAAATTGTTTGATTAATTTTTTTGATGGATTGAAATTCGAATAAAATTATCAGTTAATTAATTGATTAATCATTACAAAATTCTTTGATTACTTTTTTTGATCAGTTAAAATTCCAATACATTTTTGGACTTAATGTCACTAACATCACTGGTTTGCTGCATGGTAGGCTGAAGTGAGTGCTGATGAGCATTTGCAATTGTACATTGGACCTGTCATCAAGATTGTACATTTCTACTGCTTGTATAGTGCCTGGACAGTGGAGTGGAGGGCACAGTGGCGTTTGCCATTTTTACGTTTTCGCAGTGGTACCGTTGGATGGGGCGTTGGTAGGTTTCTATAGACTGTCAGTACTAACCATGTTGCTGTCTGCAGCGGTTTGGCTGCAATTTGTAATGCAAAGTTGCCACCTGCATTTATCATCCATGTTCGCCGAAACAGTTTCTTGCTTATTTACTCATATCAGTTTAACCAGAAGTAGTACTTGATGTTAAATAAGTACAGCAAATAAAATATTAAATGTAGCGACAGGCAGTACTATGGTATGGTTGGCTTTTCCTAGCGACAGCTGGGCTGTTGTTACTACTGCTGCTGTGTGCCAAGATAAAGAAAGTTTCATCATATTGTTTGTAGCGCTGCCTGATGTAACCATTCACGAGGTCACATCGGACCACGAGTTCGTAGTGCTTGCTTGCGACGGCATTTGGGACGTCTTGTCCAGCCAAGAAGTTGTTGACTTTGTGCGTGTTCGAATCAGTCAGCAGATGGAGCCAGAAATTGTAAGCGAGTCGTTGTGTTACGTCTGTTTACTGCTGGATTTGGTGACAGTTTTGTGTGCAGCAAAATTTACCGGCAAATGTAGCATAAACAGATTTATGATAGTTTGTATTTTATGTGGCTTATAGCTTACAATAGATAGATATATGCACCCATTTTGATGGCATAACTGTCTGGTGGAGTATCCAAACCTATAAAAGTTGCAGCTGTCTGACAAATTTTAGCTTCAGTAAAATAGCACATTTCTTGCCAGATGCAAAATATGGTGTCTCTTTGATGTGTTAACATCAGTGAAATATTGTGAGGTTAATATATTGGCCGTGTATGACAAAGCATTGCTGGTCCCCAACGTGTTCATTTCTTGTTTGAAACTAGCCATCATTGTCATCTACCAAACTGCATCTATTGCTTATTGCCCGAGCCCATTGGTTCATCATATTTTTGTTGTTTTAATGTGCATTTGGCTTGCAAAAGTACTGCCATGCCGGTCTCCAGAAATTTTCGTTTTTGGGGCTGATGTTACTGTGGAAAATGGGTGTGTTCTAGCAAAACCACATGTATGTGTATGTGTGTGGTTGTGGACTGCATGACTGAGCGGTGTGCCGGTGTATGCGTATGTAGCGTTGATTTTACACACTTTTTATTTATGTAGTCAGTCACCATTAACATTGTTGTGGCCTTGAACGGCCTCTTATGTGCTGATGTGGCGTTAAGAAACTACCCACCCAGTCACTCCCTTGTACTTGGTTCGTGGCATGGAGTAGCAGTAACACGTTGTGTCGAATCAACTAAGTTACTCTACGGTGGGCTCGGTTAGTACTCGATGGGTGACTGTTGGCATGCAGGTAAACCATCTCGGTACGAAGCTAGCCTGCCAGGTCAACTCAGCCTTCTATCCTCCGTGAGCTTTCGGGCTGAGTAGTAAAAAATGACTATGGTGAGTGCAGTACTACAGCTGCCAGTTTAGGTGGATCTGAGGCTCAGACTGATCGGCTTTGTCCAAAGGTTGGTGATCGCCTGGCGCTTGTGCTACACTTGTCAGATGAACTGGGTGAACTGTCGCAATGGCACTGCCATGATGACAGCACCATAAACATTGTCATGGCTGTTACTATTACTGTTGTTATCATTATCACATGTTCAGATCTGCGAGGAGCTGATGACGCGTTGCCTTGCCCCCGACTGTCAGATGGGTGGCCTTGGTTGTGACAACATGACCGTCGTTCTCGTCTGTTTCCTGCATCCGGTCAACAACGCGTCGCCCGGCGACTACGCCGACCTGTGTCAGCGATGCTCGCGCACGTTGAGCTACAACGGCAACACGGTCACGGCCGATGCAAGTTCACCGCCGAGCCCGGTCGATCAGCCGGACGAGGTCCAGGTGATCGTCAGCCTGTAGCGACAACGGCCGGCCAGACAGCGGACCTTTCGTTCCAGTTTAGTTGATGTTGAGCATTCTGTTTGTTTGTTTGTTTGGATCTCTCTGTTGTTTGTGTGAACTGTCGGCGCAGTCACTCCAGCGAGGTTTTGTACAGACGACACTTGTTGTTGTTCCACTGTTCAGCCTCCGCCTTCCATTCCGTTGCAGTGTTTCTTGGGTGACCACCACCACCATGCACAATACAATACACGATGAACTGGGGCACAAACAATTTCTAATGCACTGTACCATCGGAGTTAGTTAAGAGCTACAGGTAATTTTTTTAGGCATTATCTGGAGGTCAGTAGAGAGAGTAGGATCTGTCAAATCTATCGCCTACCTGACAGCCCTAATTTGTGAATGCGTTAATTTTCTGGCTTTTGACTTTGCTTGCTGTTTAACTCTTGTTATTGAGTGAAATACTGTGAAGGTAATATGATTGGCTGCAGATGAAGCATGGTGGTCACCCACAGGTTCAAACTGTTCACCACTGCTTTGTACATTGGCTTGTTGACCAAGAACATTGGTTCATCATATGTTCATTGTTTTAATCTGCAAATTGTACAGACTGTGAGAGATTTGCTAATTTATCTGCTGTTAAGAAGTTACATATGTCACGTGCACAACTAATCCTTCTCTAAAACATGTACTCTAATGCTTTTGTTTTTTTTTACTTTATTAGATATTATGTGGTTGTTATTATGTCAGATATTTGTACTGTTGCGTAAAAAGTTACGGTGATCATTCTGCATTCTAGTACTGTTACCTGTGTTTGTAAATTTGTGTAATAACCCGCAATTATTTGCTCGCTGTTAATCCCTCACGCACTGGTTTCATACTGTTGGTTGTTCACAGAAGAACAAAATGATGTCTGCCTTGTAAAAAATTTTTTTGGGTAATTAATTACCCAAAGTTCATTTTTGTGAAATATGGCCCAACTTTAAGTAATAAGTACCTGTGAGAATATTGGTAAAAATCAACCATAGTACTATTCTTCCTCCTCTTATTTCAGGCTTTCGTCTCGAGCTAGCTACGTGGGTTTCTATTAGCAGATGCGTTGTATATCTAGCGTGACGGTGAAGATTGTTGGATCACTGCAAATCGATGTACCATTCTGTGTACACTTGCAAAAATAGTTTCACGTAAATTGCGCTTTTTATATGTTATAGTACCTGTGTGATTAGTGTCGTGATGGCGTAAGCTTGATGTCGGCCAGTTGTATATTGTGTACAGGCAAGTGAACGGTGCACTTGAATGTCGATACAGTTAGTGTCCAGTTTCAGTTTGTCGTTGCGTGTCACGGTGCCGTGTTCAATGCATCGTTGCATGCATTGATTGCATCTTGCCATCGACGTTTGATGCAATCTTGTTGGACGATGTTCACACTTATGCAGCTTCACAGCCTGGCATTGTAACGCTTGCAACTTCGTCCATCTGTCTCTCTGTTTATGTCAACGTTAAACAACTAACCGACCTCATGCCTATAGATAAACCTTCAGTCTATGTAAACTTGTTGTTAGCTAACTAATTAGTTAACCAAAAAAAACTAGAAACTGACGCTTGGGGGCACTTCGGTGTGCAGAGCTTCGGTCTTATAACAGTAGTCATCTGTGAACTTTATTTCTCCACGGTGACAGCAACAGCAACACACACGGTGTACGAGCAGTAAAATTTCATAATAGAAAGACGTTGATAGTTATCTTTGCTTACTGCTGTGGTGATTCAGCTGTGTCATATCTGCAGGTTCAGGTTGTTGGGTACATTGACTGACAGTCTGTTGTGCAATATTCTAATGAGCGGTTTGCTGCACCACTGGTACATAACAGATTCAGTCCAGCCATTAACCAACCAAATGTGTTGGGTGGGACGTTAAACCCTACTCACTCACTCACTGACTGCACTCAGTGCATTGACGCCGTTTGATGAGCCGTCGGAACGCTTCCGGACCTTAGAAATCCTGCTCTAATAATTCCAGTACGTTTACTTTTGGCAATGGGCGTATGTGTCACTGTCAAAAAAATGTTAGAAGTGAATCTACATAGCACATTCTTGTGAAAAAAGCCTCTGATGCGCTGGTCACACTGGTATTGCCAGAATAAGAATGTCAGTGGATGTCACAAAATATAGCACTGGACATTTTGGTTTATTATACAACGGTTGTACGCAGACATAACGTGTTAATGACAACAATGAAGAGTAGTAGTAATAGTAGCTGTTATTGCAATGGTAGTGTGGTGCACTCGGCGCCCTGGCACATAAATGGTTAGTACGGTATACATTGCAACTGTGCTAGCAAACATAAGAGTGAGTATAAGTAGTATTTACTTGGTCAAGTACAGTTTTTGCATATCACAGTAACAAATTACCACAGTTTGCCGTAGGAGATGTGCATAACTGTATTCCTGCATATAGCAGTGGCACAGATCATTTCTGGCATGAGATAATGGACACCAATGCCTGAGCTTTCACGCACAGTTTTCAGTTTAAATCTTGTGATGCTTCCGCGACCTTCGTCATCACTGATTGAAGCATGACTTCCCTATGTTTAGAGTGTTTTACTTTGTTGTGTGTATGTGTCTTTAGAATCTGTGACGTTACACAAGTCGTGTTCGTACAGTAGCAAACTGTGCTTGGCATAGTCTACGGCCCGTGAACTCTGAGATTCTGTGCACGCAGAGTTTAGTGTACAATTGACACCCTCCTGCAGAATCAAACACAGTGCACAGAATCGACGAAATTGTCCACATTTCTGCTGAATTTGATAAATTATCTCCCAGAATTTCAGCTTTGTTTATTTGGTTTATGCATAATTGGCACCGTTGCGTTTGCTTACTTATTCTCATCAGTCTGCATGCTGAAAGATCGTGTTTCCATTTTCGTGAAGCAATACGCATTTTACGGCAGTACATTTGTTATGGTACACAAAGACTGACAGAAGTTTTGTGAATTGTGCCCAGTGCAGCACTGACCCCTCGTTAATCATTGAACACAGTGTAACAGAATGATCAGCAAATGCAGTAACCTATATCCACACAAAACAGAATTTTACGCATGCAGAGTTCTGTGGGCCCCTGTATAGTTAGTGTACAGTATACTTTCAAAATGGACTACGTTTCTTGTTAGCACTGTATCGGTGAAAGTGGCAGGTAACTTGTATAATTTGCGGCTACTTTTCATTACTGCATGATATTATTTTTTTTCGTTTTGGTTATGTCTCAGTTAGCTAAATGATATTTAATGCAAGAACACTCGTTAAATGGGTTAGATTTAGATGTTTGTTCTTTTGTGATTATTATTCGTTTGTGTTCTGTGCAATCCAGTTGTATAACATATTCGTGGTCTCTGTGTGTAATGTGGTTGACGAGGGAAGCCCCATAGAACTCATGTATTCTGTAGCATAGTTTTCAGTGTATACAGACTTTCGTATTCAGTGTCTCAAAACTTATCAGCATTTTGTTGTCGAAGTTCTGTAGATGGTAAACTGGTGTTGTAATGTAAATGTGATTTGTATGATCAAGTGTAATAACTTATTCACTTTTGCCCTGACCTATTCATTGTCAGTTTGTAGGTCTGTTTGCTGTTTTCCTCCTGATGTCATTGTAACTTTGCAGTTAAACTGCTGCAGATTCTGTCGTTTTGCTGGGCTGAGTGAAAAGTTAAAGCATCTTGTGGTGCAGTAGTATCGTTTCCGGCATTATATTCCTTTGTTGATTTGATGCTGTCGTCTGCATCTTTGAAAGAGTGTCCGGCCTTGAAAACACGTGCTGTAGCGATCTCCACAGACTTTCTCCCATGTACCTGGCCTAAAAATGCCCGAGCTAAGCATAAACCGAGATTTGTAGTACAGTACTAGAAGCGGTCATTTCATTTGTTTATCTTCGTTGGCGCATGTTTACTGAAAACAGTTCGCTACATTACAGACTTCTTTTAAAACAGCGGTTATGACATGTAAAAAACGTAAAGTCCTTCCCGAGCCGTAACGCCCATAGGGCGGTGCTGATCTCCCGTTTTCTTAGCCCTCAGCCAGACGCCAGTTTACACTGCGAGACCACGGTACGAGTCTAGTGCATCGTGCGGTGTGCCCTTTTACGCCCCAGCTATCGCTGGTACTGATTGCGCCTACCTACGGAGGGATGGCCAGGCTGAGTTGACTTGGGTGGCTTGGTTAAATACCGAGATGGTTTACCCGCCTGCAGACGGTCACCCATCCAAGTACTAACCGGACTCAGTGTTGATTAACTTTACTTTATTGATGCGACCAACGACATTACCAACTACGTGAAACTGGTCATGACACTTTGGCGTTAAAATTAATACAGTGTTGTTTCATAATTTTTTCTTGGGTAAGATCGTTGTTTGTGTGTGTTATATGAGCAGTTTGGATGAAATGAGTTTAAAACACTGTGCAGTGCAGTGCCTCAATTCTGTTCTGAATCTGGATGATAATTGCCAAACTCCTGGTGAATACTGTGGCAATGGAGTGTGCTCGCCTACAGGCACGATATAGCAGACAGCTGGCTTCTGAAGGATGGTACCGAAGCTAACGAGGTTGTGGAGTCTGGTAATAAATTCCACTCAGTAATAGTTCTTGCATCAAAAGACTGAAACTGAGTTGAGGTACGGTGAGGTATCTTGAGTCTCTGGTAGTAGGTCGTCTTGACAGGTTTTTCAAATTATCACACAGAACCAAATCCAGATGATTCATCGGCACCGCTGCATGTTCGTTGAGAATTTTGGCTCACCTGAAACGAAATGATCTCGGGTCAGTTTGCGTGTTGTTAGACACCACCAATCTCATCAATCTCATACCAGTCTTGGCTCCGCCCATAGTCGAATAGAACGTCGTTGATTGGCTGCTAAGGACGTGGTTGCGTGGGTGAAGCAAAAAAACGTTTCCAAAATGTTTCGTGTCTTATTTTACAATGTAACCGCGTCTGAAGCATCTGCAGAATGTTTTATTCTCTGAAACATTTTTTGCAGACGTTTTGGGCATGATTACGTGTAAACTGAAACAAAAAATACACATTTGCAGATGTTTCATTTCACACTTAAGTCAATGGCAAGTGAGTAATAGACGAATAATTAAGACTAATGTGCATAGTGGCCTGTCGTCGTTGCAGGAATTTCAAGTAGTGCATAATTTTAAGCAGTGTAAGGATTTTTTACTGCATTTGCCGGTTGATTGGGTAACTGTATTTCAATGAAAGAACCTTTGAGTATTGCTTATGTTGTAAACATACTTTATTGTTAGAACGGAATGCGTATCTGGCAGCTTTTGTCTAGGTAGTACATGTATACACGTTTAAGTCATACGTATCATTTTACCATGTGTATGGGCATAATTCATTTCTGGTTAAAATTTGATGCAATAATTATCCCAGATACGATTATTAAGCAGAATTGTTGTCAATACTATTATAAATGGCTGTGTTTTTATGTACCAGCTTGTATGAAAGCATGTTTGGAGATGCACACACAATTAATTGATATATTTGGTTTCTTTGTGATTTCGTTGTGCTGCTGTTCCACGTGTGTTTAATTTGTCATGCAAGATCGTTTCTGTAAATGTTCAGTACTCAGATTTATGCAGCTCGTTTTGTTCTATACTACACTTACATCTGTAAGTAGTCGTTACTGCCCGCGGAAACGAAGGCAGTATTGTTTTCAGCCGAGTTTGTCTCTGTTACCGTGGTAGCCGCTTGATGAAAGTTTGCATTGAACATGTACCTTAACAACTTCTACAAGCCTATTGAATTTCAAGGTAGCAGGTCAAGGTCACATGGGTAATTTGTGCGTTATTTTGTCGGCATGATACCGGAGGGCAGTACTTAGCCTTGAGCGAGGGTTTTACTCGTTTCCATTAAGTTAGTCTTAAACCTACAAACTGCCTTCATGGGCTGTTTAGCAGATTTCGACGCTCGCCACTTAGTTTTCGTTTCCGCTGCCGATATGTGTTGGTGTTTGGGTCATCTGTCCGAGCATTCATCCTGGTACCTCACAGCCCAGTGGAGGGAATTTCGCCAAACTTTGGTTGATGATGTAGGCTAATTGAGGCCAAAGATGAACTGATCAGGTTTCGAAGGTCACGAGATGAAGGTCGCAGCATGATCAGATATTTGAGTTAAGTTCTTGCGGCGGGTAAAATCAGCGGCGTCGTGGGTTAAAAAAAATAGGCGGGGCAGAAAGTTGCACTTTTCCGACAGATGACTTTACGGGTGCTCACAATTTCAATTTTGCGTCTAAATTCACCAAAATTGGTGGATTTTACCCCTAAATTTTGTACCAGTGTTGTTGGACGAAAATTCTCCGACGGGAAGAAAATTTTCCGACGGACTAAAATTTAGGGGAGGGGGCAATTGCCCCCCTCACCTTCCACGACACCACTTGACGGTGCATCCACGTAGACGCTTAGCAATCATTGAAGTATGATCGACACAGGTACAGGTACATCAACATCAGTCATTGGCGGTATCAGGAATGATGCGCTCGACGCAGCCGCTGCTCATGCCACGGCCGCTCGGTGATTGCTTGTTATTAATCGCTGCTTGCACCTGCCGCCTGGAACTCGCTGTGTATAGCCAGCCAGCAGAGATCTCGCAAAGCTCTCAGTATCAGTTCTCACTGCAGCTCAGCAGCTCAACCTCGGAGAATACGGATTACCGATCTGACCAAACTTTCACCCACCACAGTTAGCGCCATAGGCGTCGATCTCTCTCCACGGTTGGGGGGGGGACACACAGTGGCCAATCAACCCCCCACACTACTGTCCTCCTCTCATGTGATATGCTGTTAAGAACTACTTACTTACTCTATGGCACTGAACTTGAACTTGCGTTTCACCTTACTGTGACCTTCTTGATTAGATTACAGGGTCCCAACGACTCCTTGCACAAGTTGCACTAGTCGGCTAAAGACTAAAAAGACTAAAAAAACTCTTTCAACTTATCAAGAAAATATTGCATGGATAAAAAGTAGCTGATATTACTCCAGAAATATTGAGGGGGACATTCGTGATAATGTCCCCCAGTCCAAATATTTGGAGGGGACGTGTCCCCCCTGTCCCATATGGATCGACGCCCCTGGTTAGCGCCCCTAAAGTGTTTATGATTACTACCACAAATCAGTGACATTGGGATGACAATTGTAACAATGAACATTATTTTTTCTGACGTGTGATAGAAGCACTATCGCCTAAAACCCTGTTTATAGCGAACGAACTGAGCTGAACTGCCAGACGTGCAACGCGAACTATCAGTTCAGTCAAGTTATGTCGCCCTCCCCCAACGTCAAAGATGTCGACATGCCTCGTGTCGGCATGTATGTGGCCGTCTGTAGTTGCCGATCATCGTACGCGCTCACTGCACTTCGTGTATAGTGTGCAGTGGGCGAAGCCGTCCGACGCACGTGATGTGGCCTGCCAGCGCGCGACCCGCCAGCCGTAGGTGAACATGTACGCAAAATATGCATCATGTTTGTCAAGTTTTTGACGTCCGATGATCTTGAAAGCTGAAAATTGGCACACCGGTTATTCCTGCCTGGAGTACGTTCACACCAATTTCAGTTTTTTGCCGACCGTACTGGGTAGTACGGTCGCGCTTATGGTACGATGTTCTGTCCGTCTGTCGTCTGTCTGTCTGTAACGTTTTGTATTGTGGCTAAACGGTACGTCGTAGAGGGTCGGCGA
>Ga0056124_1000228_pt1 | contig 18548 bp, 14 predicted proteins | sample WorMetHEROISLAND_2_FD_70069 | JGI IMG/M metagenome (GOLD analysis project Ga0056124, IMG submission 70069) | Marine gutless worms symbiont microbial communities from Max Planck institute for Marine Microbiology, Germany - Olavius sp. 4 HERON ISLAND | ecosystem: Host-associated > Annelida >... | reverse complement strand
GTAAAAGTACTAATGAAAGCCTTATCAACTGACACCATACAGGTGTATAGCTTTCTTGCGAACTAATTTCACTTTAAATAAAGCAAACATTAGCCTAAAAATAATGATTAATCGTACAATGTTACCTGTTTCGAACGATGTAAACAAGCCAGCATTGATGACGTCATGTTCATCAATCGTCTGCCGATTAGGTCACGTGACGTTGTGAGGCTGGGCTGATTAATCGAATTTATTTACTGCATTAAATGTTATTTAGCGATAAAAAGTGCGAATGAAGTTTTTTAAAATTAGCAATATATTTAATTTCTACGAATCATTTGACATTTTGACCAAATACATACGCATACTGTAAGAAAGTGTGATTTTGATTTCTTAACGGAGTGGTTCTACCCGGTGTTTAAGAAGACCATCTTTATCAGTCAAATTTCGACATTTATTGACTGGTGAACCGGCCAACCAGTCAAATTTCGGCATTTATTGACCGGTAAACTGGTGAACCGGTCAACACCCCATATTAGCTTACACCACGTGATGCGATTTGAACCAATCACAGCCGCACATTTCGATCAGAGGTATAACAATATGTATTGCTGTTTAGTTTTTATTGTCTCGGTTTTCTGTGTTATGCTGATGTAAATCTGTTTGTTTACCGGTTTGTCAATTATGGCCATTCAAGTAGCTTTTGACAGCTGCTTATCAGAAATGAAGTGAACATTGTTGTGTTAGATTCCCAGTCTTGCCAATGCAGTGGGATAATACGTAAGTCAAATGCATTGTATCTGTCTCTTGTGTGTAACCTTCAATGTAGTCCTTGAATTATATAGCCAAGAGTGAATATTCTGTTCATCATTTTTCTTGTTATGACGTGATGGAAGCATTTTTTTTGTTTTGTTCTGCTTGTTGCTTGCATATTTTTATCAGATGTAGTTATTACTAGATGTGCTAACGATAAAAAAAATCTATAGTTAACTTCTACAAAATAAACGATTCATCAGTTGTTAATTTCAATTAAAACTAACAGTGGTTATTGTGCAAGAAAAATGCATATTTTTTTCCACTTGGTGAGTTATACAGCTAACAGCTGTCACAAAAGCACTAAGACAACAATAGGTCTATATTATCGTTAGTAGGGCCTAGATGTTTGTTTTATCCAGTCACGTTCTCAGAGAAAATGATTATCTCTCATCAAATTCTTGTCATGGTATCTAGTTTTTAACGCATTCTTAGTGACATGACTTAATTGAAAATTTAGTGATTATAGTCTTACTAATCATTAAAAAATGTTGACGATTAATTTTGTGATTAATCATTAAGTTCCACAGCTTTAGTTATTACCTTTCAGTACTGCTGGCGAAGTGGTAACAGGTCTCTGATGTGTGAAGTGTACGGTATCAAGTGGAACAGGTTTTGAGACTGTGGATCTTTGATGTATAGCAGCAGGATGTTTTACTATTTTCTGGAACCAGTCATTAACCAGGTTATGTATAATTGCTCAAACGATTAGACATTCTTGGAGTTCGCTATGCATTATTTGTTTGTGTGCCCGTGCAACATTTGATTACTGTTCCGTCTTTTGCATTTTAGTCACATATGGACTATGTTAGCTAATGTCGTTAGTAGCGCATGTCTCTGCAGTGCAGCACTGATTCTGTTTAATTTCTTTATTCGCCAAGAGGTTGGCCGTTAAAACCCAACCAGCCAACTGTTGTGGGTCTAGATATGGAGTGTAACGGAGTTGGCTGTTCGTAGTATTTATGATTGCATAATGATGTTATTGCTGGTTAGCTGAATCAGAGCTAGAGGTAACACTTGACACTGTATAGCGTACCTTTACACGTGGATGGTGAATCCCGACGTGTTTTACAGTACGCACCTTATCTTTTCACTAGATCGCATTGGTCGTGACCAACTATTGTCATCAAACACATCTAGGATCTATTAGTTTATGTTTAGACTTTAGCTTGGGGTCTTCTTGCAGTATGTTTGTTGGTGAATATGTCTTTGTGTATTCAGGGATGTTAAGGGGCCTCGAGGCCAAATTATTCGGCCTCGTTGCGTCTGGCCTCGTGGCCTCGAAATTTGAACTCTGAACCCCACTAACGGAGCTTTCATTCCTCCGCAGACTATCTTTATTACACTTACTTTTTGTTGCGATAATCTATAGAAAAGTAAATTTGTGGCCCTGAAAAAAACCTGGAAATCTCCAAATATTTTACTCCTACTTTCTGGCCACCCTGTAATTTTTAGTCTTGATGTACTCTAACGTGTTCGGCCTCGGCCTCGAAATTTTTCTTTGGCCTCGGCCTCGGCCTCGTAGCATCTGGCCTCGGCCTCGTGCCTAACTGGCCTCGTTAACATCCCTGTGTGTATTCTGTTGGTAGTGAACTTTTTGATTGTCTAGCAAAGACTTGGCTGCAAAAATGCCCGTTATGTGTTGACTGTCGAGTCAGATGTTACACTCATCACTCACTCACTGATTGCAGGCCTGGGCGTTGTCCTGAAATTTGTCCTGAAATGTCCTGAAATTGGATTTAGGTCCTGAAATTCGTACATCTGAAATTCGTACATATATCCTGAAAATTTTCACGCGTTTTCACAATTTTTTTAAAAACACACATCATTTTATATGTAACATGGCATAAAACATGATGTATGATCCTTGATGGAGTACTTTACTTACTTACACTGACTGTCACGAATACACAAGCAACTCTTTATTCTCCAATGACTTCAAACCCTGCCTATGTGAGCCTGCTTAACTTGTCCTGTGGAACTGCTAAAGGTATATGCACACTTTATAACTGGTTTCTGATAGCTACTGTATTTTTGCGTTAGTCCGTGACGACTATTTTATTGTGAATACGTCGTTCTGATGTCCTGAAAAATGTCCTGAAATTTCAATTTTTTGTCTGTCCTGAAAATAAAAATTTCGTGTGGCCAGGCCTGTGATTGCCAATGTATCTTCATTCGTGTTACCGTGCACTTTGTTTACTGTTCGTTTCTTTCTTCCCCATGTTCCTTTGCGGTGCATTTTAATGATTTGATTCCAGTGATTACATGAGCTATTGCAGTTGTAGACTTCTCCTGTTGTGTAGCACTGCGCCTCTGGTCTTTTTGACATACATACTGACACATAATAATAATAATATTATTATTATTACTTCCTTACTTACTTATTATTTCCTCTGTGCAAAGTACGAGTCAAATTTTTGTTAAGTAAAGCAGCTCATTACACAAAACGTCCAAAAATGCAGTAACTTGTCATGGAGGCTATTTAGTGAAGTTCATTAACATAAGTGAGTTGAATTTGTATACATTATGGTTGTAGTTGTTACTATATTATGTTGCTGTTGTTGTTAATATTTTGCACAGTATCAGTTTGGTAGATTGCAGCCATGCCAGTGAGTAGTGCCAGCTAACAACTGACCCATTACTGTCACTAAGGACATTGGTAAGACCAAGAATCTAACCGGTTAACGAAACAGTTCTTGTTTCAGCGTTACGTTGTCAGTTATATGAATGTAGAACTGGTCTTGTAAAGCTCATTAGCAATGGCACACCTGGCAGCAGAAACGTGTGATGTACGTCAGTGATCCAGCCATTCCTTACAGAATAACACATTTTCGTAAATGATGTTCGTTTTCTCCTGCAAAGAAGCAAAATAGTGATTTGGAGCTTAAAAAGTTGTGAAAGTTTTGGCAAAGTTGTTTCTGTACAAAGTGTGGTTGCCGGCTGTATTGGTTGCATTTTCGTCAGCTATTATTGAAGTATAGTTCTAGTTGGTTATGTTATCTGTCTACAGTTTCTGTATTTCTCTGGAATCTAATGATGCTCTACAGCTCTGGAATTGGTTTCCTGTGAAGATCTATAGACTTTTAACCCTTTAGCCCTTAGCACTAAAAAATTGGGGACACGAGTTGCATTTCGAGCACAGCAGTGAGACGGTAACACGGTTTTTGCTGTGGAGTTACGCTTGTGAGCAGCAGTGTCCAATAAATTTAGTTACAGGCGAGTTGCAGGAAAGACATTGTACAGACTCTGTGATCATTTCAACACACCTTGTGTTATTTCGTTTCACTGTGTCGTGCCACTACTGTAGCAAAATGTATAATAAAATGTTGATACATGTGAATGTTTTTTGCAACTTGGTGAGTTTGTAATTGCGGATGCTTCACATTTTTTTTTGTAAATAGAATGACTGCAGTGCATTCTTTTTGTTGGTGTGTAAATACCGGTATGTATTCACCGGTTTTCTCAAGCTGTGCGCCGTATATTGTATTATGAAAAGTTTAGTTTTTGTCTGTAATCACATTAATAATGCAGCAGAATCATCTTGCCAGGTGCTACAGACAGTCCTCGGCCTCCCATTCTGCAAAATTGTTTTTAGGGGCACCAGAAACTCCCCAAATTCAGGAACTTTTCTATCATTTAATCCAGTAAGTACAACTGATGTACAAAAATGACGTGTTAAAAACTTGCAAAATTGATATACATAGAAATTATGCGATGATTGCATATCTTGGCACATTTCCACATATGTGATCACATTCTTAACAATTTTGTAACTTGTGCATTTGCCAAAACGTCATATCTGGTTTAAACTGGGTGAATAATTTGTTATTAATTTCCCAAGATTTTCAGGACAAATCTGCTTGTTCTGGATTTCAAATTTCAGGATGAGTGGGAGGTCTGAGTTAAATGTGTTTGTAGCTTAGTTTGTTGTTACAGTCAACACACAAGCGTCTACGTGCTTCTGACATAAAACTCATTATTACAGCAAGTGTAGTCTGTGACAGTTGAACATATATAGCTACCGGTGTTGTTTTTACCACATTATTATGCCATTGTTTTTGCAGCAGTGTGTTTGATCTGTTTGGTTATTAAAAAAACAGCCAGTGGTGTTTTACTCGAGTCCGGTAGTGGTCTTGGAGTCCTCATCTTTCATGACTCGGGACTCGAACCTTCGTAACTTGGACTCCGACTTAAACCCACTGCATTCGTGCTCATAATAAGTAGAAATTTTTCTGCTTTTTTGGTTTTCATTTATTGGGGAATTATTGTGTATGTTATCTGTGTTTTGTGTATGCTGTATATGAACCCACACAGTCATGTAGTAGGCCTACCCAAGTCTGGCAGTGGACTCGAGTGCTTTTCGTGACTTTGACTCAAACTAAGAGGACTCGATTAAATCACCGTAAAGAACTGCATCTTGTTTGCTGGAAGCAGGGGCGTCGACCCGAACAAAAAAGTAGGGGGGGGGGCGTACATCAATGTATGCAGTGCATGAATATCAGACGTCTAAAGCAGGAGCGATAATAGAATCAAATTTTGGGGGACTACGATGCTTTTCTCTTTTCCTTTATTCTTTCTCATCCCTTCCTTTTTGTCCCACCTTCTTTAAAGCTAAGAGCTGGGGTCTCGCGAGTGCTGTAAGTTCTCCTCCCAGTGGGTCCGTCGGCCGCTAAACATATTAATTGCGTTTTACTGTGCATTATTATGTTTAATGGCTGTGCTGAAACAGTCATTATTTAATAAATCCCCCCAAAAAAGTAGGGGGGACAAAACACATTACGTCCCCCTACTTCGAAAAGTAGGGGGGGACATGTCCCCCTGTCCACCCTATGATCGACGCCCATGGCTGGAAGCGCTGGTTTGAGTGTATCTACTGGCCTGCATAGCTGCTTGCTCCAGCAGTGCACAACCTCTATGCTAATGCAGACCTCCTGAGCCTATTTGTTTGCCGCAATAGCAGCTTGCTGTTGTTTTTATTGCATGTATACATTGAAATGTGGCATTAGTTTGTCAGCATCTTGTGCCCAGTTTATACGCGTTTGCTGTGCTTTGCCAGTCTGTGCTAGATAATGTACAGTATACAATAGTTGTTATCAACTGTTATGTTTACACTAACGCGATTCTGACAAAAATACAGTTTGGTTTCATCACACGTACTTCATCGTATAACTCTCTGTCACAGAAGACAGTTGTTATGTGACTTGTATAATAGTAGTTTAAAAGCGTATGGTTAATGCTATAATTGTTACCTGCGCTATTGTGCAGTGAGTATTTTTTGCAACGTCAAAATTTCAGCAAGTTGCTTTTTTAAAAACCAAGTGGTAAACCTGCAAGAAGAAAACGGTCAAGTGTTCTAAGGTGATATTTCTCATAGCCACAATAGAGACACATCCTATTTTGGTAAAACGTACATATTTTACAAGTCAATATAGCAGTTAGTTTGTTTATAGTGATATGCACAGACCAATGCAGCAAAAAATGCTATTTATTTAATATCCCTAACAGATAACAAATGGTACTGATAGTTTCTATTTTGTCCGTCTTTTGATTTGGACATTGAAAGGCTAAAAGATAGTTATATTAGTGATGTTACTGATTCGGTGTGCAGGCCATGCTAACTCAACATCAAGGCTAAACTTGGACTATTTATCACAATTTAAACTGTGTGAATGGCCACAGTGTGATTTCCAAAGGCTGTTATGAAAGGATGAGAGATTTTACTGTCACGCAATACACTACAGCACACATTGAACCAAAACATTACCATGGATTCACTCTTTCTAACATAAGGATTCACAGTTCACTCAACATGGATACATGCACAAGAAAGAAAGCTAACACAACAACAGAGAATGAATAACTCGCTATTGTTAAGTTGGCAACAACTGTACAACAGCATCGGCTACATGCATGTGTTCCATGGTCAGTGTCAAAAAGCTAAGATCGAAATCTAAAGAGCAACCTACTCAAGAGTAGACACTAGCAATACTGTTACTGAACCAATGCATAGGCCATGCTGGATACAACTGAACAATAGATATATCATGGGATTAGTGAGTAGTTTTTATGTCCGACTCGACATATTGTAATTCATTTTTGGGATGGCGATAGTTTGTGTTACATCGATACGTACGATTTACAGCGTCATCAAGTAGACTGATCGTTGATTTGCAATGAAAATGAAGGCAGGTCTCCCACTCTATAAAACTGTTCTACGGGACACCAAAAAGCCTCAAAATTCAAGACATTATCAGGACATTTTCCAAATAGCTGACTCAGCAAGTACAACAAAAGTGTACAAAAATAGTGTTGAAAACAAAGGAAATTGACAGCTGCAGAAATTATGCAACAATTACCGGTAACACATCTTTGCATGTTTCCACATACGTTATCACATCTAAACAATTTCATCACTTGCGTGCGTTTAGTTTTGCCAGAACGTCATTGTTACTCGGTGAATAATTATAACGTTCTTACAACACTCACACTACCGTGTAAGCGTGTGATCTTGCAAGATTTTCAGGAAAAAGCAGCTTATTTCAGAACATTTAAAGAAAAGCTTAAAATTTCAGGACGACTGGGAGGCCTGCTAAGACAAGATTTTCCTCACAAATTCTGCCTGTTTTCACCAATGTCAAGATCATATTATTCCGTGTGTACACTAGATGCTGAGAACGTTCGTAACTGCGTTATTCTGCGCTGCCGGCAATCGCCAACAGAGCTTCTACTGATATAAATAAACACGAACTGCTTCAATATCTAACAAATATCTACAACTGTCTGCTTGCGGGCTAAACTGCAATGCACATGCAGCAGTCAGATTCCAAATGCCGTGCTTTTCAGCATTCTGTTCATTTGAAACCAGACAAACAAAAAAAACGAAAAACCAGTTTGCATCATATGGCGATCCACACCATGCAGTACTGTAACTCAAGAACTACAGGCTGATAACATTAAACCGTAACAAAATCGTCAAGCCTTGCTCAAGGCTAAGTACCTTCCGCGCATAGCCGCAGTATCACGCACACAAAAAAAACTATATGACCTTGAAATTCAGTAGGCTTCTAAAGGTTGTCAAGGTACACGTTCATGCATCCGCGGGTAGCCGCAACACAAAAAACCCACGCCACCTAAACCTTTCAGTATGACCTTCAAATTTAATAGGGCTCTAGAGGTTGTCGAGGCAGATGTTCACACAAAATTTCATGAAGCTAACTGCAGCAGTTCATGAGTTATCGTGTCCACTGAGAAAAAAACTTCACAACAATGCTGAAAACAATACTGTCAATGCTACCGCGGATAGTAACAATGCAGCATTATAAAGTTGTGATCAATTCACTAACACACTGAAGTGAAACTAGTCTGTACAATCACTATGTGAGTGAAACTAAATCTATGAACAATGCTGCTTTACAATCACTCCTATCAAAACCTGAGACCACATTCTCAAAACTTTTTAGAAGGATCTTTGGAAGATTTCTTATACGAGGAAAGGATGTGCATTCTCGAAACTTTCTTGGAAAAATTAAGCACTAACCTTTACGACAACTTTGGCCTAATATAAGGTCAAGCATTTTAGGGTCACTGGAAAGCCGATAAGGCACTTCGCAAATTTTCCATACCCCCTCTCGTTCAGCGCTCTCAATCAGGGTGACCCTTTTCAAATTTCTGGAAGCCTTTAAACATCCTGATACTAGCGCATGTGATTGGTTAAACTAGTTTACAGAGATACGAAAAGAACTTCTTTGAAAAAGCAAAAAGCCGCCGAGAATTCGGAAAGGAAAACTTCTTCAAGTGGAATTCCTAAATCATTTGACATAGGAAGATATTTGGAAAATGTCTTAGGAAAGTTTCCAGAATGTGACCCTTGCCCCGCTCACAAGGCTTGATTAACGGCTTTATCTACTACCCCATAGACCAGAGTGCAACACGTACAGGTTCAAGTCCTCATCTCAAGGTTCTTAAGACACCTAAAATAAATCAGACTGGCATGTGATCAGTGCATACTGACACTACGGAGTTAACTGTTGCCAAATAAAAACACAACACATTTAGGCAACAAACAAAATCCTGCAAAAAAACTGCGCTTCTTACAAATGCTAGTTTCTGCGCTGCTGAACATGCAGACCACTAGTATGTACTAGTATTAACACATGCCAGATCTGTACAAGCTATAATGCATGAAACGATACTGAATGTGAAAACTACTCACGTATTTGTCTACCATGTACTTACGGGTTGTTGCACATAGTTACCGGCACTTTCGGTAATATGACAACAGTGTTGACAGACACAACTTGCCAAATCTGCAGGCCTGTCATCCATAAAAATTCATATGCTGAAAAGTTAAAACAAGTTAAACGGTGAGCAAAACGCAAGCCCTTTAAAATGTGCATGACATGCTGCATAAAAATATGCATAAACACTCGAACATCATTCAGAATTCACATTTCACACACTAAAAAGTTCTGGCAACTAATGGCTGTGACAATTGAGCATAACTACAACTCAAAACACAACAGACTGAGAATCCGTTACTTACCATTTTTAAAATTGTAAAAATTCATGAATTTACACAAATCTTTAAAATTCGTTTTTGCACATCCCCAGTAATGAGAATTTGTAAAATTCATAAAAATTTGTGAATTTAAAAAAAAAACTATTCGTAAAATATGAATTCTCAATCTATGCAGTATACAGTTTTGCTAAAGCTGCTGCCTCAATTCAACGTCAAGCGGTAACATTTAGTTGCAAATGACAGCCACAGGATACTGGAGCCGTTGCCAAGCTCAATGTCATTATAACACAGCACAACTGTCAGTCATCTACGTGCAAGCCTGCTACGTGATGCGCTCATCAACTCAGCCGAAGTAGGCGGAGGTTTATTACGACAGGGTCTGCTGTTAGTCGGTTGGGTTGATAACTCAAAAAGCTATGAACAGATTTTGATGGAGGGTGGACCATGGCCCATGGAGCAACTAACTAGATTCTGGTGGCGAAGTGGAGTTTTTTGTGGATGCTGGATCACAATCCAGCATTCTTCACTATTACGAAATAGGCCGTAAAGTGACAACTTCCAGTGCAACTCAGCAAGTTATGAACGGATTCGGACGAAATTTTACGGAACGGTGGAGAGAGGCCCAAAGACAAACCAGTCAGATTTTGTGGATCCAAGGGTTCCTAAATCCGGATCATATATGTACAGAGTCCACTTTGTTTGCCAAGTGGCATCAGCACTGTCGGTGGAGATTTCTGCTGCCCGAGCACTGATTTTCTAGTATGAAAATGACAGTCTCTCTTGTGAGCAACGTAAACAACACGCGCATCTACTGGGATGGTTGCCGTATTATGATACAGCCTGCTGTACTATGCAAAAACAGATACAATACACAGCTGCAATGTACACTAAAATGTACAGTAAACTAACGTGAAACACCAGTTCTCAACACACTATGGCTCTGCTGGCCTGTCTTACCACTGTTCCTCTCACTGACATCGGATTCAACCTGCCAGCAAATGACTGCAAAGCTTTTTGGGTGTATGTACACAAAGGGAAGCAGTTTCATAGAGTGTCAGCCTCGTATCTGGCACGTTTTACATCTAAGCTGGCAGCATCGTCGCTGGCGTCAACAAGAAGAGAGCGTTTCATTGATTCGTCAGTGACGACTGGCTGAGCCTGACTGGAGTCGACTGGAACAGATAAACCATCAGCTGTAGCACCCTCAGTTCCATCCTGCAAATCACGTGAACAGATGTAAATAATTATAAAAAAAACAGCCTACAAATTAAAAAAAACATTTTTGCAAAATGGCTTGCATCATCGCAACATTTAATAATACAAGCAGCACATTATGAAAGATGAAAAAGCTGCTAAACAAAATCACAGAATTAATGATATTAAAAAGTCTGCCAGTGTGCACAAAATAGAAATGCTAGAAAAATGCTTAGATATATGTTACAGACTAACTACAAACTGTTGAAAAAGTGGGGAAATGGATGACAGATGCTTTAAATGATATACTCTAACTAGTTACCTACTACAACAAGTAACAGTCATCTAAGGTGGCTTGGTGGCATAACGGCTACGACGTTGGACCTACTACGATCAAGAAGCGGTGGGTTCAACATCCAGTCGGGTCGCTATCAAGTGGTTACTAGATGGATGGGTGACTGTGTGCAGACAGGTAAACCATCGTGGTATGCAACCAGCCACCAAGTTCAACTCAGCCTTCCATCCCTCCAGGGTAGGCAAATCAAGTACCAGCCTGCTTGGCTGGGGTAAAGGCAGGGCGCGTTCACCTGTGTCGGGTGGCAGGTAACACTGTGTGATCCCATATGGCAGGTGACGCTCTGTAGCTCTGAAATGGGTTACCACAAAAAGCTATAGACAACCCATAACCTTTATCTACACAATTAGTACCTGATGAACTGGAGCCACAGCTGGCTGACTAAGACTCTGGCCTGTAGCAAGGCCCTTTGTTGACAGAGTTGTTATGCCACCATTGTCTCCCGACATCTTCTTTTCAGCCACTTCACGAGACTCCTCTGCCAACAAGTGAGACGCTGCCACCGCGGCCTCGTCACTCATCCCGTCAGCCGATGCTGTACCTGACTTTACAACACGCTGTGCTGGAACAGACACCGGGTCGGCTGCGGCCGATGGCAGCTTGGCAGCACCGGCTGAACCAAACACGACCTGGAATGGCTGCAAGCCAACTCCACTGCTTGGCAGCAGGTAAGGCTGGTTGTCGTTCGGCAATCTGCCGACCACAAACGCTCCACCCTGTAACAGCTTCTGGATGATAGCGGCCTGCGACGGCTGAGATGCGGCAACTGTCGGTGATACAAACGTAGACGACGGTTGCGGCACTTGCTGGGTGACCTTTGCCGGCTGTGGTGTGACAACACCTGGTACCAAACCGTCTCCCACCGGCTTCAACACCACCACCGTAGCTGGCTTATCTGCACACAGCGACACCACCAGCAGCCGATGCACATTTCATACACTACTCTCGACCGTTAATTGCTAACAGAATTTAAACCAACGATACAAGATGACATAAATAGACAAATGACAAGTGGCAGTTTATTTCCCGCTGCATAACACTGTCTTGGTAAGATTCTTTCAACAAGCAACGAAGCTAACTTTAGGACTGTAAGCATTGTAAGCAGACTGATTCAGTTCATTTTCAGCACTAACTAATCTTGGTTACAGCCATTACAGCATCTCTCTGTGTCAAATTATAACCAGTGAACATTGTGGATTATTAAAATAATTGGTTAATTACATTACTGGCACACATGACTACATCGCCAGTCAGGTTACATCGCCCCAACCAAGCAATTACGCGTCCCTTAAAGGGGTGTTACTAGACTCACTGAGGGATCCACGAACCCCTCAAGCCACCACTCAGCCAGGGCAGTCCATCTCAATCAGCAGGCTGGCTACTTGACCACCGGCAGCCCCCGTCCCCGCTGAAAACCATATCCATCTGCAGAAGTCAGATATAAACATCTAAGCTAGTGCATAATATTTGTGCTCATACTTTTTGATTTCTATTGTTTAATACCTGCGCTTACACCACATCAACAGTGAATTATACCGGCAGGTTCTCTGGCGCCAGCGTTTGCAACACCAGCAGCCAGTGATGACGTTGCAGGGATGATGCCAGCTGATGCAGCCATGCCGGGCACTCCAGCAGCTTGCTGTGCAGTGAAGTAGAAGCCAGGACGAGTTGCTGCAGCCGCTGCCAGCGATGCAGACAAAGGATGAAACGTGATGCCACTGGTAACAGCCGACAACTGTTGCGGTCGTACAACCCCTATACAGCACAGCAACGATACATTTTCAACCAGTCCAACAGAAACACGACTGTACCACACATGAAGCAAAATCACTATTTACAGGTGCATTTTTTGTGAAGCATTCCTAGTTACGCAACCAGTTCTCTGCTATATTATCATGTAAAGATTATACGACAACTGCATGTTGTTGGCTTTGAATAATGTTTATGAAGAGTTTGGTCTGCATCAAATAATTGATGGTAACTTTTACCGTTTTTAATTTTGTATATTTCATCTTGTGTGCTTCATATATGCACATTTTCTGCCTTAACGAATAAAGATGCACATAAAAATACAAAAACGCACCAACACCAAATGTTTCATTTGCAGTCACTAACTGGTCTTCCGTAGCAAACCAAAAACCAAACAGTTTCATCAAAATGCTCCCAGCAGGGAATTGACTACCAAATTGACAAATTCTACGTCACTTAACATGTCGTAGCCTAGAACTTGGTCTAACCATAAGCTTAATTTAAGTAACATCAGGCAGTCATCAATGCATCACCATCAGGAAAACTCAGCCTAGCCATCTCTCTGTGGGTAGGCACAATGACTATCAGCGAAAGCTGGGGCATAAACACGCAACCACACAATGCACTAGTGCCATATCCATGGTCTCGCAGTGGAAGCTGATGTCTGGCTGAGGGCTAAGGAAATGGAGATCAGCGCCACCCCATAGGATTATGGCCCAGGAAAGGCTTTACGTATTTTTCTACGAATCATCAATGCATGGCTAGGAATGCATGACTGGCTGGACTGACCTTGGGGTGAGACCGGAGCAGAGCGAGACACAGACAGGTCATTGGACAACTGTATCAGCCGCTGTGTTGCTGCCACCGATGACATCATCGGTCGCACAGTCTTTATACCAGCACCGCCGTCACCAGCACCAACACTCTCCAACATCAGTCCTCCATCACCACCATTCGGTGAACCAGGAGCCGACCTGCTTGTGCCAAAGTAAAATAATCACTATTATTGACAAGCAAAAGTAGCAACCTATCTAAGTTTTTACTTGTTACATTCTATCTGCTGTCTGGATCATGCTGCATGCCTGCTTCTGAAATGCAGTCAGTGACTCATCAAGTCTGTGATATTGTCTAAAACATTATCATAGAAGTAAGCTTACAGTGACTTGATTTTATAATTTTATAAATGGTAAAATTAAATACAAGCCCAAAAAACCTTCCATTAGATATAAATGTAGCAAAAAACGGACAATTTCACGTTTCCCACAGCAAGCAGCTAATTCCGTGGTGCCGCATGAAAAACAGTGTGTCACAGAATACTGCTGGCGCTGGTAATCACAACTACTGTACAAAGATCAGAAAGCAGCTGCAGTTGGTATACAGTACATTAGCCAGGCACTGAGCAAATGACATGCAAACTGAATGGTTGCACACACTCATTTTAAATTTAACAAACACATTAGTTAATCCTGCCTAGGCTAATCTAACAAAAGTAAATTTTAAGGAATTGCTGTAGCAGCACTAATGCAGCCGGATGCCCTTCCTACATTTCCCGCAGCTACTTGAACTTAGCAGTGCCAAAATGGTGGTTACGTGTCTGTTTCTGAACAAAAGTCTTGGAGAAAAGCCAAAGTGGCAACATGCTACAGACTACAGAGATGAGGGTACAGTGAGAGATTACCTGATAAGTATGCCAGCGGCGGAGGGTGTCTTGAAGTTGGACACAATGCGCTGGCGACGGCGTCTAAAAGCTTGCTCAATCAGCTTCGACTCTGATGCTGGATCAATTCGCCAAAATGATCCTTTGCCAGGTTCCTCCTGCGACCTCGGAACTTTTACGAAGAAACGATTGAGTGAAAGATTGTGTCGAATAGAATTCTACAGTCACATCACACTCTCAAGTCAACTAAAGCTCACATATTACAGTGTTTTTGTACATACCCAGCCACTAGATCAAGTTAGCTTTCTTTCCAACCTATGAGAGATAGTAAAATGAGTATCAGCCTTCCTGTAGAGTAATAGTTAATAGTTATGATAGGCATGGTCACAAGAAGCTAAAAGGTGGGCTTGTAGCTCAGATCCGCAGACCCTCTAATGGTTCGTCACCATTTGGCACTGTTCTACATTTAAAAAATATACTGGGTAAACTCTCACAAAGACTGTCATAAAAACAGTTAGTATTAGAACTATTATTACCACTGATGTACACTTGTATAAATAAGCAACGAGGTGAGAAATTCTGATAGAAATGCCAAGTGGTGTAACTGTAATCACTGGCAGCAAATGGCCATTACAGGAAAAATAACATATTAATTATACTGGAGAATTCATAGTGCTGGTTTGATTCTGTAAATAATTAGTATATATGCAGTCAATGCTATTGAAATTTCACAACGACATTCAAAAAAGAAAACAAAAACAAAAAAAAATAAAATAAAATGTAAGTTGCAAAACTTCAAATAAAATTTCAAAATCTTATAATGCTCTCTAACATAAGACTGCTCTGGACATTTTAGAACTAATAAAACAAAACCAACTTGCAATATTCAGCTAGCCTATACCTCAATGAATCTAGAAAATAAAATGGTTATAATTAGGCCATTAAATAAAATTGTTATAGACAACATCAGCCCTGATATAATTACAACATATTTACCACATAATATTGTAAACAAATACATTTAACAACACTCATTTCATTTCAGTTACTCATGAGTCAGTCAGCAACAAGAACAAAACAGCAGGTTAATCAATAAACAATAATCAATATTCATTAATACCTGCCATCCTTTGTCATTTGGCCGATAATACGGATAGTTTCGACTGATGTATGCATATATGCCACTCAGAGTCAGCTGATGGTCAGGATTTGATGCAATGGCCTGGACAATCAGCTGGGCGTAGGAGTACGGAGGCTTGGACCGGCTGGTGCCAGCAAGTTGTCCATCGCTGCCACCAGGAGATGTCAGCTCTTCTTCCATTGCTACAGCTGGAGCAACCAGCTGCTCTGCAGTCTCCTCAGTGCTGCATTCACGTGCATGAGCCGCTGCATACGCAGCTGACGGCAGGTCAAGTGTCGGGTAGCTCCGTGTACCACTCCGAGGACTTGATGGGCAGGAATTGGCGGCACTAGAACAGAAACAAGTTAAAGTACACAATGCACTGCATATGTTTCAACTAGTATGCAAAAAACAGTACAATGACAGCCAATACAATACAATACAATTAGACTACATTTGTAGCTCTAGTGTTCAGTAATACAAGTCAAATATCAGAAATTAAAAAGAAAGAAATCTGAATTAGAAAGATAGATCTTCAATGCCTGAATAAACTAGCTACTTCATACACAGCCAGGGCAATGAATTCACGTCTCAGAAAAATGTGAACCAATACATTAATTTAAAGCTACATGACATTCCATTTGTGTACTAAATAGAAAAGACAGACGGGAGCAAATCTGGTTTATGAACAATAACATACACAAATATTGACAGTTTAACAAGAACTCGTACAATTTTTTTTAAGTATTACATATAGAGCACATATGCTTACAAATAATCATCATTCAGCATTCCCACCATGAGCTATGTTTATTTTGAGATCATTCTGTACGAATTTGACATAAATGATGCAGTCAGTCAGTAAATAGACAGCAGAGCAGGTGACATGATGAATACATTTTCTCCATTTCTCACTGTCTGGTGTCAATCAACTGTTTCGTTACTTCCAAATCCACTCAAGTCAATGATGAACATAAACATTTGATTACAGTGTTGCAGCCAAAATGCTATTGATAATTATTAACGGAGAATGGGATAAAAGACTTTTTAATTTTTCAGTTTGCACAAAATAATGTTCAGAATTTTGTGAAGACTGCAGTCGATTAACTATTTCCTGTGACTGTTCCTGTGACCTGAGCAGACAGTGGAGATAAGATGCCTCATCAAGAACATTACACTGGAAAAATTGTTGCACAAGTCCCTCTCGGCAACCCTCCAGTGTATCGGCTGTTGAAAATCAAAAACGTAAGTAAAAATAGATAAAATGCATGGCTCTGAAACAAAGTTGATTTCTGATATACGATTGCTAACCTGATTGTTCCTGTTGGAGAAGGACATGGACTTGCAAACACGGACACAGACTCAGATGGCTTTGGTATGCTGATGTGCAGTGGCTGCAGTGGCTTTGCTGGGGATGCAGATGACACTGCTGCAGCGCTTGTCACAGTCATGTTATCAGTGGCTGAACCATGCAAAGCTTGGAATGTAATCTTTACATTCGTACTCGGGAACCGCAGTGTACACCTAGCCAACAAAATACATCCACAACATGCACAACATGACATGTTGCCCAGTGTATAAATTCTAACTATGCTAAACCAACGTAACTAATAACTAATAACTATAAATTTTAGTTTTGCAAAAATCAGTTTTCTTCTACTCGAACTTGACAAAAACCGTCACCTAATAATAAGTACTCCAATTACCTGTGATAATTCAATACTGGGTGCAATTCAAACATACATTATGCATTCATGCTCATATTAATGTTAATAAATGCTGCCTTCTGTAACGGCAGACTGTCAAAAAAGCCAGTAAGAGAAATAAAATGTGTAACTTTATAGCACTGAAATGGTCTCTGAGGCTTTCGCAATCTTATTAAAGTACCAAACAGTGCATGTGTATCAGGTTACGGCCAGAATAATTAAGCACCGATACTGCAACCTTAACACATATGGAACTCTCTGCCTGAAACAGTAGTGACTGCCTGTACCACGTATACGCTTATGGTCCGCCTCGACCTGTTCATGGGATGCAGACGACATCGGCATTAAAAGCAACGTTCATTAACTCTGAAATGAACTGAAATATTCTACTTCAATCATCACTAAATCGTGTGCAGTTGAACACTGAAACACATTCTATGTCAAACAATAATGCTACACACATGCGTGGCAACTCGAGCGGTTCAGCCCCCTTCCGCTGGAAGAAGCCGTCGACGAAGATTCCGTTCTTTCCATTGCAGACGATGAAGAACCGCAGCGAGTCGCCCTGTGTCGCGGTCGATCCAGCGGTGGGTGCTGCGTCGACGCAGAAGATCTCGAGGTGATTGCGCGACACGAAGCTCGACCGGCCCATGTCGATGTCGACGTCACCCTTGCTGCTGCTGCGGCCGATCGTCGCCCGACGCTTGCGCATTGTGAACTCAAAGTCGCGTCCTTCCAGGCGAGCCAGAGCCACGCCGCGTTCCTCGCCCGCTGGCGACCACGACACTGATCGGCGCGCTGCCGGGCTCGACGGCGCCGACCGCAGCGCTAGCAACGCGTAGGCATCGTTGTCGGTGACCTTCGGTGCAAACATCGCTGGAAATCGACGCCTGGAACCGATACCGAATTTTCAGCACGATTGAAAACAAGCAAAATGGCTACTGTTTACTCGGAGATCAAAACAACGAATGTAAACAAACGCAAGAGGGCGCTACGTCTGATGCTAAAAATAACTTTAGTGTTGCACGGGTTTAGACCAAACATCGACGTTCGCGGTTTCGAATCCGAGTATATCAGAGAACTCTGTAAAATACAACACTGTACGTAAAAAGTGCCAGTTCACTTTTGACACTGTTTTAAACAAAGCATTCACCTAAATATGTCGCTAGGAGTAGGAACTGATAGTAATGTATAGTTTCACGTACACGCACACGCAATTATATGCTACATCACGTGATGCAGTGACGGCACACTACCGCCTCTGAAGCAACGGCACTGTGGTATGTCACATAAGCATTGAGAACGGATCGACGCCACTGTATTTGGCAACTACGGAGTAAACAAGAAATCTGAGCTAATGCTCATGAGACGCGCGACAGCATCAGTTTAATTTCGGCGAAAATTCACTGTTAGTGTGCGTCGCAGCCTAAAATCGCTAAAAATTCACTAAAAACCCT
>Ga0056124_1000223_pt1 | contig 18676 bp, 6 predicted proteins | sample WorMetHEROISLAND_2_FD_70069 | JGI IMG/M metagenome (GOLD analysis project Ga0056124, IMG submission 70069) | Marine gutless worms symbiont microbial communities from Max Planck institute for Marine Microbiology, Germany - Olavius sp. 4 HERON ISLAND | ecosystem: Host-associated > Annelida >... | reverse complement strand
TAATATAATTACTTAGCCTACTTAATATAATCGTAATATGTTTTAGTCATAGCATATGTAACGGCGAATGCGTTTGACATTTGTTGCAATAAAGAAATGAATGAATGAATGAATGAATGACATACTGTATATCAATCAGCTGTCACGTGTGTCGTACTGATGGTCCTCGCCATCAAGAACGGCAATAGCATCCTTCACTGTGTGGTAGATGAATGAATGACATACTGTATATCAATCAGCTGTCACGTGTGTCGTACTGATGATCCTCGCCATCAAGAACGGCAATAGCATCCTTCACCGTGTGGTAGAGGATGCTTTTCACCTTAACACATCACAACCAAGCCTCACAATCTATCACTCCAAAGGTCAGAAGGTGGTCTACAGCTCTCAATGGTAACCCATCTCAGAGCTAGGGAGCGTCACCTGCCATATGGGATCACACAGTGTTACCTGCCACCGGACACAGGTGAACACGCCCCACCTTGACCCCGGTCAGACAGAATGGTACTCGACTTACCCACACTGGAGGGATGAAAGGTGGAGTTGAACGTCGTGGTTGGTTATATACCGAGATGGTTTACCTGTCCGCAGACAGTCACCCATCCAAATAGTAACCAACTGATAGGGTCCCGACCGGGAGTCAAACTCACGACCTTTTGATCATAAGTCCAGCATCCGAACTGTTACACCACCAAGCAATGACCTTTCCACACTAGCGGTGAATTCCGATCGTAGTAAGGTTGACTGTCACAAGCCGACTGCAGCGAGTGCAGACATGACCGACCTGTAGTTTGTCCTCGTGGTTGCTGTGGGTGTCTGACAGATGTCGGAACTCCTGCATCAGCTTGAAGCAATGCGACAGGTTCTCCGGAGACACAAAATCCTCCGCGGCCTTGATACATGAGTGCAGATTACGCACCTGTACAACCAGCACAGTAGCACAGCACTGTCCTAAGCAATTCTCACTGGTATATGATGAACAGCAGATTGATCACAGACTTCTAAAAATAGACTGACAGCTCCGCCTTCCGTAGTGGTACCGCCTGCTATACTGTCGTCACGTGACCGCAGTATAGCAGGCTACAGTTAGTTAGCTATTATTTTCTACTTATGGTCGTATATATGGCCTTTATACTAAATTACGCTCACAAAATTGCAGGTTTTAATTTTTTTCCATCAATAGTACGGTATCTCGACTGTTGTCAACGAAGCTTGGCTGTCGTGAAAGCTGTATCCGAGCTAAAAATAGAACACCTTTGGCTGTAGCACACAGCTAGCCTAGCCGGAAGTCACGTGACGACAGTATAGGCTGGCGGTGCCACGGCGTGAATAGGCGCTGGCCAATATGCTACCAGTCTAGTGGCTAAAAATAGAAGTCTTTGAGATTGATTCACTCACCAGACCATAGACCGACAAAGAATCAACTAAACCAAAGAGCTACTACTTGGTAGCTGAAAGGGGCTTGAATGCATCCAAATCTACAGAGTCAGTTAAAACAGTCAAACACTTAAGTCAGGGCTTCATCTGACATTAATCCTGTCAATAGCGGTCATATCTAAAACTCTTTGACTTTGGAAACACTATCAACTTCCTGCACCGAATAATGTCCACAAGTGTCTCTAACTAAGTAGTAGCTAACTAACTACTCAACCAATAAATAACAAGAAACCAGCCATAGATAGATCTGTGTGATGGACAGTGACGCAGTACCTGGTGTGGAGCTCCTGCTGGTATGAAGACCGAGTCACCGACACACTGTAGGATGGTAAAGCCACGTACACCGTGCTCGTTCCACAGCCGTTCACGCAACGTCTCGTCCAAGTACCACGACTGGTCGTGGATAGGATCCGTGTTGGGCTCGACCGGTTCTCCGATCTCATCTCCCACCTGTGTGACAAACAGTCAGCAACATCAACATCAATGTTAACGAGACGACCAGTCTGCCGACCGGCTGCAGCTTGGTGTGAGTCCCTGTGTCATGACAGAACAGTCTCTCATGCATCCAGCATCACCTGCAGTGGACAGATTGACAGCATGTCCAGTGGCGGATCAGCTGAGCTGAGGATTACAAGTACAGGGCTGCCGCTAATATATTAACAAAAATTAGGAACTTTAGAGACCTCAGAACGTGTCAATAGGGACCCAAAAGTGACCTAAATTACGCTTAATACGAAGCCAAATGTCGCGACAAACCACATTATGGTCACTATTGCTCCTGTACATGACCATAATAGACATCAAGAATGTGAATATACTAATCAAATGCATGTAATAGTTCAGTTCTCAATTCTAAACTGTTCTGTGTCATATTATCGACACAGTTGCGTTGAAGACTGTTTTCAAATGTAAGTAAGTAGATCACAAGAAGCCCTAGTACATTTTTAGTTACAATATAAAAGCGAAATTTAGTCAGGATAAGTTGAAAAATAGCCAATTACACAGAAATAGGGACTTCAGGGACCACTTTTTGACATTTAGGGACATTAGGGACCAAGTGTTTAAAAAAGGGACTTTAGGGGATTTAGGGGACCAAGTGGCAGCCCTGCAAGTCGTTGTAAATGAGTAGCCGGAAAAGTCCAAGTCAGTGTTCAGGTGTTTGTGGTGACTGACGGCATTTGTTACAGACAGGGTCTACTGATGATTGACGATGTTTTGATACGCTGCGTGCTGCAGCTGCTGCTACTTATCAATGAATACAACAACAATGAATAAGAAATTAGAAAGTTTGTTTCTTTAACATCAAAAAATATTAAAAATACTCCCCATGCTCAGATGAGTTAGTGACAGTACTGCTGCTGCTGCTGCTGCTGCTGCTACTACTACTACTACTACTACTATCAGCAGTATATGTAACAGCAGTATATGTAACGTTGCCACCACCAACACAAGTAACTCAAATCAGGGCAAATTCTCAATTAACTTTCATATAACACAATGGGATATTTGTGCTCTTCACTATGGGTTTCAAATGGACACAGACACATTTATTTCATTATCTTGTTACTACAATTTTCCAAAACAATACAACTTTTTTGCGGGTTGCATATTCACATTATTTCTGTAGCATCTGATTTCAGTCAGTTCAGAAACCTGACAGCTTTCTCATCAGTCAACCTTCCATGTAGCATCCAAGCATTGACTTCGTGAACGGACCAATAAAGCTACTGAAACTCAGAAACAATCCAGATCACCTTCTTCAACAAGTCACGGATCTTGTCGGAGTCCTGGGCCTCGTAGATGTGCCACAATGCTCCGGGCTTTCTCTTCTCCACCAGGACTCTGTCCTTACTCAGTTGGCAGCAGCCGGCCACTTCCATTGCTTTCACAGCACCTGTCGCATACACACAATGACAACGAAACTCAAAACATTGCCAGTTTGTTGCCAGCTTTGGTTAATTAGTGGCGCAGCATGGCAGACTGGCAGAGCCGTAACATGTTGTGTCAGATCAACGAAGTCACTCTACGGCGGGCCCGGTTAGTACTTGGATGGGTGACCGTCCGTGTGCAGGTAAACCATCTCGATCACCAGCCAGCCAGGTCCACTCAGCCTTCAACCCTCCGTGGAATGGTAAAACGAGTATCAGCTTTCGGGCTGAGTAGTAATAAATGGCGATGGTGAATGTAGTATCTGGAAATTTAGGCAGATCTGTGGCTCCTGTTGAATGGCTTAGTCAAAGGTCGGCGGCTGCCACATTCATCAGATGTCACCATGACTGCACCATCAACTTTGTCATTCACTATTACTATTACTATTAATATTGCTAAGCTTCAGAATGCATCAGAGTTGCATTAGAGCCATTGATACAACTGATAGAGAGGCTAAATGCTTCGGCGCATGTAACTTCAGTGGGTCAGACTTAGAAGCTCTTAACAAACACCACTCGGTGCCTTTGTAGTGGACTCACTGAATGCGGTGCCAAATAAATACGTAAGACACCAGAAGACAATTCAATTCTATAAGAAACAGATTTGTGAACATCACTGCACGATAAACAGGCAAACTGAATAGCATATGCTAGTACTGGGTAATGTTTTGTAGCGCACTTCTATTTTTTATTGCATACATGGATTTCTTTTGCCATATTATTATGATAATAATACCGGTAACAATAATCAGATTTCCATAGTGCCATTAAACAAAGAATAACAAATGCTGATATCAATCATTCACAGTAACCCATACAAACAGAAACTGCATTTTTATTAAATGATTTTCAAACACTGCATTTCTATAATGTTGTAACTTATCAAAATCTGCATAAGAACTGCAAGTTATACTAACCTTCCGCATGCCTTTCTTCTTCATCGTGTGGAATGCCGACGTAGACCATCAAGTTGACAGCGTCCGAGACGTCGAGGTGTAGGTTTGTCGACCCGGTGCGCGGAGCCAGAGCCGAACCATACGCGTTGTACATCTTCGGTCCAAGGTCCGGCCGAACAAAGAAGCCCGGGAGACGGGAGACCAGATTCAGAGAACCCGTACGATCCGTGTACTCCGGCAGTGGAAGTGCCTGTAGTAGATTGTTGAACCAGTCCGGCAGCATCTCTGCAAAGTCTTCAGTCGCTGGCCAGTCCTTGAGCTTCAGGATCATCGGCTGACCACGGCTGTCTCGCAGACGTTTGCCGACACACTCGAATCCTTCCCAGAACCGGCGCATATGATAGCCGACAAGCACGACGTTGCGACCGCAGTCCACCAGGTCATTGACCCGCGAGCCGAAGTTCTCGAGGAAGGTGCCCGGGTGCCACAGACTCTCGTCGAGGTTACGGTCGCAGTTGCTGACGATGATCGGGACGCCGCGACTCCAGTGCTCGCGGAAAAGTCCGACGTTTCCCGGATCATCTGGGTCCAGCAGCTGGAGCAGGTGTCCTCCGTCGAGCCAGGTGTGCCGCGGCTGTCCACAGTCCGCAACATCCGCCGGTAATGAGACCCCGGACTGTGGCGTGGTTCCTTTTACACTCCGTCTTGCTAAGCAAGCAGAAAAACGACGAGGTTTGTTCTCTGATGCAGAAACAGAACACGAAGTCCCCGAGTTGACGGGACTCTGTGAATCAACGCCGGTACTTTCCAATTCCCGATCGATACCGGAAGCTGGAGATTGTGACTGGGGAGCAACTTCGACTGGTAACTGAGAACCAGAAGCCGCAGTTGCCGATGTAGGTTCAGTCGTCTCTACAGGATTTTCACCGCATGGACATCCACTCGTCAGCTTACACTTCCGTCGCACAGTGTGGATTCGTTGTCCAACAAACATTAGCGCTAAAAACACACAAAGTTATAGCATGATTAGATTTCGAAAAAAAATGTGACCAAAATTTAATAATAATAACAGCAATAAAGTCAACTACCACAGTGCCTAAAAGCAAAAAGTCACTAGGCGCCGCAGCCTCAATCGAACAAATATGTTTTTAGTAGTCTCTTGTAACGTTCATAGTCGGTGACAGCTCACAGCGAAGAAGGTATACAGCTCCAGACTCGTGAGCTGTAAACGATCTATTGCCAAGCAGTGCATTTTGTCCGCGATACCGCACATTTGAAGGAGACAGCTAAACATAGCCCTCAAATAGTGTGTCACACAAATTTACTTACTTACTTAACTAAATCTTAAAGTATAACCAGGTACGTTGTGATTTTACTGAAATCAGCAGAGGAGATCAGCTAACTAGCAACAGTTGTGTTATAACAAGTTAAGGACAGAAAAACACCTTTAAAGCTTAATTTTGAAATTTCAGTTCATTCAACTTCCAGTTCACTGTCACAAATATTGCAAAGAACAGCAGTGATTTTACTAAGTCAAGTATGCTAGCAGTCTAGTAACAGAAGCTACGTTGCCCATTTTTACGCAACACTTGCTATATTCTTTCCTGGTGTTGGCCCTAAGACCTCCTTGGATCTGGCCACAGAGGGATGGCCAGGCTGAGTAAACCTAGGTAGCTGGTGAAATATCAGTCATCAACCTCAGTACAGTAACCCTGCTCTACACAGCGTAACATCGTTGATATGTGCAGTGCTGTGCTTACTACCAAACTGCCACCAAACAGATATTGGACAAAGATGTTGGCGTAATGACATACTGTGTGGCCGCCTGCCTACATATGTGCAACTTTAACCCTGACCCTAGACCTTTTGAACCAAAAATTGACGCGCACACACACACACTGGTTAGTCTTGCCCTTGGGGAACGCTCACACCAGCTGTAGGTTTTCTGTGTCTTTCTGACGTCGAGTTATGAGCCAGCACAAAACTGACGGGCAAGACCCGTATTGCAGCGTATTAAATTAGCTGCACAAGAAGCCAAAAATACAGCAGACCATCGGACGGTATAATCTGTGTCGGCGCTAGATCGGCCGTGGCGTGAAGCCTCTTCCTGACACAGCAGCGCTGGAGGATCTGTTCGCACGGTCGACAGCGTGGTCCATCGGCCGAATGTCGACACTGTCGCAGAGCGTTGTAACAGTCGAGGCAGACTGCGTGTCCACACTTGGTGCACGTCCAGTGCATGTTGAACAGCGTCGTGCTGCAGCCGTCGCACATTTCACGGATTCCCTTCACCGGCTGCTTCCAGACCACGTTAGCTGCACACAACCACGCACGCACTTGAAGACGCACACAGACCGAATGAAGTGAACTAAACTAGACTGAGCTGCTTGCTTTGTAAACTTCACGAAATAAACTCAACTGCCAGTTTGTTTGCTTTGTACAGTTAACTCAGCACTATATAAGATGAGGGATGGTGACTGGCCCTGAGTGGAGACGTGCCAGTGGTCGACCACCTACCACCTGGATCCACCGGATTTGTCGTGACATGGGTGTTACAGCGACTGAGGCCCTGCAGCTAGCGGAGGACAGACCGTTCTGGCGAACAATCGCAACGGCGGGAGGCTTCGGCTGATCGCTTCGCATCACTACTACTACTACTATATAAGTTGTGACTTTACTTTACTTTAACAGTCCAAACGTTGCAAGTGAAATGAACTGAACTGCATCGACATATTGCAGGTAGATCAGTTCAGTTGCTTTGCTGTGCACGGTCCATGCAACACGACTGAACTGGCATTTCAGTTCAATCCAGTTCATGTCTGTTGCTTTCTACAAGCTTTAAGAGGTTAAACATTAAATGTGTGTATAGCTCTTCATGGAAAATACAGAGCGCCACCTGCCATATGGAATCACAGCGTTACCTGCCACCTGACACTGATGGATGCCCCACCAAGGGAGGTCATCACACAATTTACATACCCTGGAGGAATGGAAGGATGAGTTTACATAGACAGTTGGACAATGGTTATACACCACAATGGTGCAGCTGTCCACAGACATTCACAAGTTCACCCAGAGCAACTGACTGAGACCAATCAGTTAACAACTACACCAAGCTACCACACGGCTGTAGTATGATGACAGTGAGTTCATGCCATTTGCTGAGCAACAAAACAGCATCATCATAAGCAGCCTGCAAAAACTGGCTGCAGCAACCCCAAAAGGTAACCATAGTAGAAGTACAGCAGTCGAGTCAGCAACAGCAGATTAATGACATTCGTCTTGAATGAATAAGACGCACATCGGGCCAGTGACCAGGTCGAATGTGCACTCTCTATAGGGCGGCATTAGGCAATGTCACACAGTTCAGTTTTTATATACTCCTGTAATTTCCACAGATCACCCATATACACTGTGTGTCAAAAAAACAAGACACTTGATTTTTTATCATAACTTTGGCAAATGTGAACCGATTTTCAAAATTCTTTCACAGCCATATTCGTAAGAAAATTGTCTAAATACCTACTATAAAGATATCCACAACACCTTAATTATGTTGCCACACAAGCTCTCCCGTGAGCCAGACATTCTAAGCAGTTACTGTTTGTATGCCTCTCAGCGGGAGACAGCCGCCGGCGGGTGTCAAGTAGTCATTAGAAGGCGTATAGGCTAGTCGGCAGCTCTCTGCCACCCACCCCTCCCCCATCATCATGAATCCTGTGGCGGATACGATATACTGAGTTCTGACAGCTGTGAGAGACATAATATGTTGTGTAATAATGCGTTAATAAATTATATTGTGTCTCAGCTATTCGTATTCGGCCAAATAATAAAATAAATTATTCTTATTCGGCCGAATAGTAAAATCTGCTATTCGGCACAGCCCTAATGGATACCACGCTTCAGTAGTGAACATAAAGACACACCTTCACGTTTTATCCAGGACATGGCAGACTTCTCCTGTTCAATCATCTCACAGAAGCCGGAGCCGACGTGGCTGATGATGTACTTGGCGGTGCTGGCAGCCATCGGAGTGCCGGTCGGCCGTGGCATCCACAGCTCCAGGTCCGACCTGGTGGCATCATCCGTCGAGGCAAAGCCACACGAGTGGACCAAACCTTTCTTGTCGTAGCACACTCTGAGATACGCAGACAAACACACACTGCTAATGGTAACCATTTTCGGGTAAACCTCGGCTAAAGGTTAACGGTTGTCTATAGCTCTTAATGGTAACCCATCTCAGAGCTATGGAGCTACAGAGTCACTATCGATGGTTGGTTGGTTGAGCAAGGTTTAACGTCCCACTCGACACAGTTTAGGTCATTTCGGAGATGATGTTTTTACAGGTCAGATGACCCAACCAACAGTGTCAAAGCACTGAAGGACGGTGGTTAGTTATCCAGATAGCTCTCATTCTCACAAGGCTCATCTCACCATGTTACAATAATACAACATGCATGCACATACAAAGAAATCTAAGCACAGTGAGTGAACCCAGTGAGATGAAGCAACATCTGGTAGACTAAACCTGTGAGCTGCTGAGTCACTATCGAGTGGTTACTACCTGGATGGGTGGCTGTCTGCGAACAGGTAAACAATTTCAGTATATAACCACCCACTAAGGTCAACTCAGCCTTCCACCCTGCTTAAACCGCAGCCAAGCAGGCTGATACTCGATTAATATATCCCAAACGAATGGAAGGCTGAGTTGACCTTGGTGGTTGGTTATATATATATTACCTGTCCACAGACAGTCACCATCCAAGTAGTAACTACTCCATAGTGACACAACTGGGAGTCAAACCCATGACCTCTGGCTCGATTGCAAGTCCAACGTCCTAACCGTTATGCCACCAAGCCAACTGCCCCTTTGTTTTCCACACTCCAATGATCCTAATCTAAACAATCAGGGTTCTACTGGGCTTTATTGTGGTTTTTGTTTTAGGGGTTAAACCTGGTTTTTCAAAACGGCCTAAGTTGATGGGTTTCGGGGTTTTCATGGCTTTTAACTTAGCTCCCCATCCCCAACAGTATAGAATATCCAAACATTTGCAAATTCACAGGTTTAAAAGTTTTAAAAACATAACACTAACAATATATTTCATTGTCAATGAAACAAGAAGCTAAACTTGAATAAAGTTTGGGGTGAGTTTTAGGTGAGTTTACCCAGTAAAACCCACTGTGGTGTGTTTATTTGGGTATGTGCTTGATGGTTTGAGGGGTTTTCATGAGTTATAAGCTAGACAGTGTCCATATCATGTAAATATCCAAACATATGCAAATTCAAAAGTTTAGATTAAAAAAACGTACCCATGATACAACACCTCATTATTAGCGAAACAAGAAACAGAAACTGGATTACGTTTGGGCTGGGTTTTTTGGGGGGTGGGTTTGTTGTACCTACTGGGTGGGTTTTCTTGGCTATGTGGCTGGATGTTTCAATGCCAGTTCATGGTGATGCAAATCACAGGGACATACTTGCGAAAGGCAAAGAAGCGACACTGGTGCTTGTGTCCTCCACCGCTGGTCCGACATTCGCGACACTGGAGCAAAGGTCTCAGAGATCGGCAGGCGCTGTTCTGTATGAATGGACGATACTTCTTCTTTACTCGGTCGGCTGTAGCACACTTCGGCAGCTTCTTCTTACCAGCTGCTAAAAACAAACCACACAAAAATAAAGCTGTCAAAAGTAACGACGAATTGTGCGTTTAATCGAGGCGAACGACGTCACATCTGCAGAGTCATTATCCAGCTTCAGTCAGCAACTCAAGACACACCTGTTCACAAAATCCTTCCTCTAACCATTTCTTGGACTGGACTCCATCTAACCTGGCTCTGGTGCACGTAGCAGTATTACTTATGTCACTTTAAAAATCCTTCACTGATTGACTTACTGATCATTAGTTTTAACAATTAAATTTCTGATAAGATGCATCACTAAGAAAGCAATGTGATTAGATACAATGCATCTCTGCAAAACGTTCTGAGAGAACAACTCTTCAGCTGAGCTGCAAACATTGTCAATGAAAAAACGACCATGTCTTTTCCAACGTTCTAGTCAGCCTACAAGACTGGAAAAAAACACTTAATGATGGTGTCTTACTACGTTTGTGGCAGCTGTTACATGAGTAAGTGATAACGATTGTAAGCGAAAACATACATGTACATGTTCTCGGACATTGATCGCCGATCAATCAGTTTACTTCTTAACAGAAATAAATGATTAGTCACTTATTTTTGCAATCAAAATCAGCCAATCACAATCACAATAAAAAATTGTAGAGCACCTTCTACAAAGTTAACTACTAATAATATTTTAGCTCTACAAGAAAATTAGCACTTCTACATTTCACAGATCAGAAATGACAACAATGTCATCGAGTATTACAAAACAATCTTAGCTAAGCTGTCCAACACAAACATCCAACAAAACAGATGCATTAAAAGCACAGTAATTAATAAAAACACTTTTTAAAAGCCATCATTACACTGTTATACATAAAACATATCCAAAATAACATTAATAATACCAGTGCTAACGTTTATGGTGCTGTCATCATGGCACCGCCACTGCAAGGGTCCACCCAGTTCATTTAATGAATGTGGGGTGAGTGCCAGGTGGCTCCCAACCTTTGGACCAAGCCAATCAGCTTCAGCAACTAATCCGCATATAAGCAGCTATTGTGTCTACATTCACTATCACCATTTATTATTATTACTCAACTAGATAGCTGGTACTTATCTAACCATCCGATGGAGGGTAGAAGGCCGAGTTGACCTGGGTGGTTGGTTATATACTGAGATGGTTGAAGACGGTTTATCTGCCCGCCCGCAGTCACCCATCCATGCACTAACCGAGCCTGATGTAGAGCCACAACACTGATGGAGATCAATGTCTTCACCACTACACCATGCCACTAGGGTTATTATTATTATTATTATTATTATTAAGGACATTTATATAGCGCCCTTTCGCCACGCCCCAAAAGCGCTGACACATAGGCTTAAAACGATACCAAGAAATCTACCCAATACACAATATTATTGAGTCCTGCCGATACCAATACCCAACACCAATACTGATACCGCTACACAGTAGAGCACTTTATTCATTTTTCAACAAATATACACATATACAGCACTAGCCTACCAATGCTATGGCTATTAAAATGACCATGTACATTGGCGTCAAAGATGTCTGAGCAATATTGGTATTGGGTATGACAGCTAATAAAAATATCGTCCAGTACCCAATACCACCCAATATTGGAGTATATTGGGCAATACCAATATCGTTCTAACCCTAGATAGAGCTGTCAATAAAGGCATACGTGCTGACCTCTGTGGTCCACCTGCAGTTTCACTTCACTGTCAGATTTGCTGTCTGCAACAATGGAACTACTGCACAGCTGTTTGTCTTTCTTCCTTCGCTTCAACAGCAACATTGTCTGGCAAAACCACACGAAAACATTAGACAATCATCTACAATCTGTGTCAACCATTTCAACCCAGAGCCGGCGGTGCATGATACCATTCCGTCATTAAACATGCCGTTTCAGTCAATGGAGTCTGAATCAATGTGATATCTAAGACTGCACATAAGAAAGTACACCTGCTATGAAACAATGATTTATATTGGCTGTAAATAGAGCTGGCCATTCAGCCAATTTCCACTAAATGCTAGCATAAATAGGTTTAAACTCGCCGGCTAAAAACACAGCAAAGAGAATAAGCCCCAAGCAATAAACTACGCAAATCATCTTCACTTCTGCACAAAATAATGCAGTCTGTTGCACTGTACAAAATATGCATGTAGATCAAAGCATTGCCATGTTAACATCTGTAATTAAAGTATCAATGAATTCTTTATATAACATCCACGGTTAAAAACTAACAAAAACAAAAGCAGTTCAACAGATTACTTATGTCACGTTACTCTAGTCTAGGCCAGCTCCCCTAAAAAAGAGCATGCTGAGCGTATTTTTTACAAGATGGACACCTTTTGTCGGCCCACCGACAGCATCGAAACACCGCAAAAAAAATAATACTGAATAATCGTAGTTATAAAAAGAAGTATAAAAGTAACAAAATAGCACCTTGGATTGCTTTTCAGAAACTCGAACAACAGGCCACTTGTTTGGCGATTCGCCTTCAGCAGCACCATGGAGACGCTGGCAGGATACGGATTCTTGAAACTTATCTACAAATCTGTGCTCCACCTTCGGCTCCATCTCGACCTCAGCCGGAGGCTCTGTCAACTGCAGCTTTCTTTTCACACCAGAACACAGCGGTGATGATAGCTTCTTACTCGGCTTTGCCGCTTCTGCAGCTGCAGATGATGCCAAAGTCTCTGATTTGGTGACTGTCTGGTTCTGCGGAACAACAATGGGCCGGCCGATGTATGAATCAAAATCCATAGTGCCCTGCGTGAAGAATTTCCCCGGAGAAACCATCGAACTGAGCGGCAGTGCACGGGATGCAGCAGCACTATTGCGTACGTTCGACTGTGATCTCTGTGCTGTAGCCCGCAGCCGAAAACTGCCCGCATCTACAATATTTGAACGAGGAAACATCGAACGTGGACTTCTGCTGATGTGCCGCGGCGCACTCTCTGGCGGCAGTATGGAGAACTGTCGCAGCTTGTGTCTCTGAGGAGGGTACGACGGCCGTGGAGGAACAACGGACGTAGCCGGCGCCTCTATTCGGAATCGCCGCAGAGTCGACGCGGACCTGGACAATAAACGTGAAGCAGCCAAACTGACCTCAACTCCCACGTCCGAGCCATGAGAGGATGCAGATCTGTCAGTAGCAGTCACGGTGGTCATCGACATGGCAGAGCAGCAGCATGGTGGAGAGAATGTAGACTGTTGGTTCAGCTTCGATGGGGAGACTGACTTCGAGGGCGAGTATACAGCGTGGTAAGATCCCTCTGAATACACAGGTTGATATGACATGGAAGGGGACTGGACTCCAACATGCTGCTGCGGGGAGCTGTGCTGTGGAGAAACAAGGTTGACCGACCGCACGGCATGTGACGACGTCAGTGACTGTGGACTCTGAGGCTGCAAAGATGGGTACATCGGCGAGCCATAGTTTAGTGGTGAACTGACACCATGCTGCTGAGAACTGTATTGCATCGGGTTTCCAGTACGAGAGGGGAAAGCTGGCATATGTTGTGTATCGGATGCCAGAGTAGAAGACTGCCATCCTGGACTATGCATTGACTCAGTACCAGGATCAGGATGCCATCTGCTAACTGCCGATGCTACCAGACTGCCAAACTGCGAGACACCAGCAGCAGGAAGATAACGATTACCTGCATCAGCACCACAGGACAGAGACAACCGGTCAATCTGAATGTTCCTTGGAGACAAACCCGGCGCGGATTGTTCTGTTGAAACGAAACTCGAACTGCTATCAGTTTTTCTTCCTGGCGTCGAATGAATAAAGGACAACGCAGACTGACCGGGAGAAATCTGTGCAGTCGATGGCACAACTGTCGAGGATGGCACTTGCGAAGGACTTGACATTAATGGACGAAATCTCTGCATTGACGGCTGTGCCTTTACTGGCACTGGCTTGAGAATGTCTGTTTGTGTCCGCAGAGATGACAAAGGATAATCAATTTTCCACGACATCTGCTTCTGCTGGTGCAACTCTTCGTTGAACTTCTGCAGCACACTTTCTCGATCCGAAGATGCCGCCATCACTCTTGTATTCATCATCATCCGTCTGGATGGTGGTGGCATCTCCGTAGCATGTTGAGCTGTTTCATTTTGTCGACCCACGGCACTAACAGATGTCAACCGACGCAGTGGCTGACTGCCAAACTGTGCTGGACTTGGCATCTGATAGTATGAAATAGCCCCAGTTCTGTCATAGACATCACCCTCCTGCTGACCAGAGGACCTCCTAGCTGATGTACTGCCAGTACAGGTGGCAGCGGGTGACAGGTCTCCAACTACCCTAACACTGACAACAGTTGACGGCTGGTATTCCTGCTGCTGCCAACTGTAAGAAACTGAACTTCTGGAAGTAGCATCTTGGCCACTCCCCACCATCATCTCACCACTTGACATCATACGGTAGTTTCTAGCTGATGCTGGAACTGCAGCTCCAGATGACACAGACTCTCTCCCATGACTGGAAGATTGCTGAGGGTACATATCTGTCAGCTGGTACGGAAGACCTTGCAATGATGTACCGTACGGTCTGCATCACACAACATCATACAAGCATAGCATCAACAACTGATGAGCAGTTATTGCAGTGCTTCTCAAAAGTATCGGGCATAACCACAGCAATGGCCAAAAGGCCTCAGTGATGGGTTGTGATAACACAGCAGGAACAGCAGGTCCGCAAAAAAACCTCCAATCCAAATGTCACCATATTCAACAAGAAAGATATGCCCTCAATATACTGAAATTTACTGTGCACTAAACTTGCTAGCATTCTTTCCTGGTGGATCTCTGTGGCCACCGACACTGCTACTGAAACTTTACTCCAGACCCACTACGGAGTAAACAATCTTTTCCTAGACCTGGACACCCAACTCATCTTTGAACTCAATTTATGGCTAACTCCATCTTAGGCAGTAATCTGTTGCTGACAACATGCACATAGGTCTGATAAACAGACTCATTCACATTTAACACAGGGCAGTGTGTGGGGCAGTCGCATGCAATAACATAATAGGAACAGCAAATTCTATCCATGAAGATATGCCGGAAAAATATTTTGTGCCACTCTTCCAGCTCAAATGTTGCTGTCACAAAATAAGCAGAAGTTGCACTACATATAAGGATAAGTTTGCCACTGCGAAATCTTTATGCATTACTTCTGCAATAACAGCAAATGTAATAAAGTACTGATACATAAAACGTTCACCAATCATCACATCAATCTTGCAGTGTGTGCTGACAGCCTGACAGTGGCAATATGTGATAGCAGTTACTTTCAGTGAGTCAAGATACAACTATTTATACAGGTAAGCGCCGAGGGCAAAGCATGCCGCAAACTCATATAAAAATATGGCATCTGGCTCAAGTACAGATTTTATGGTGATATTTTGTGGTTTACAGTACAGTACACATGCTGAATTCAATACAGTCATATAGGTCATTTTCAGATAGGCGAGGCTTTCTGATTCCGAGTTTATCCAGCATATGTAAAGCCTGCAGTTATACAAAATAAATTACATTAGGTACACAGTGTGAAAAGTCTATTAGCCATATGTATGTGAGTCTCACTACAAAGTCCCATAGTTGGGTGTGTCTGTATGTCGCTTCTAAATTCAACTGATACTACATCACATTTTTACACAACTTGTGTTATTTAAATCAAAGCCACTAGAATGTGTCAGCTACCCAGCATGCATAGTGCGGTGGGTAACTGGAACTTTCGTTCCCACGTACTCCATAGGTGATGCTTTCGCTCCCAGGAAGTTTCGTTCCCTGGAACTTTTGCCCACAGTAGCGAAAGTGACTTCGAACTTTCACTCACTGATGCAAAATGTTTGTGGAATGTTTGCTCCCCTTGTCCCAAAATTGCTGTTATTAGAGTTCACATCATGTGCAAGTGCACAAAGCTTAAGGACTACATATGATGCTTCATCTTTGCTTAACTGGCAGCTTCACACACTGGTTAGCATGGATAACATCATTCCCTCTACATGACCTACTAAAGCTTGTAGGCCTGCAGTGCACGTTTGATGCTGCCGTCACCACACACGATTAGCTTATAGGCCTAGTGAAACTGGCTGGAGCAGGAATTGAAGCAGCTGGAATCAAAGCATGCCAGCATGCAATGCCGTTTGATTGTCCACCATGTCATACATACAAATGATACAATAAATGTTAGACAAATATGACTGCCTTGTAACTTGTCTCTGAGAACATGTATTTACACTCTGTTTAAAAAGTAAAAAAGTGCAAATAAAACTTTGGCATCGTTTTGTGAGAACCACCAGTGTACGTACTGGTTATGTACAAAATTAAACAGACTATAACGCTGAAATACCGACAGTTCGACACATAAGAATGATAGTTCGTGTTGGGGACCAGATTTCTCACATTACATTCACTGCTGGGAGTGAAAGTTCCACGAATGAAAGTTCCATTTATAGAACTCTTGCCAATGGGAGTGAAAGTATGTTGGACTATAAGTTCCATAATTTGTAGCGATGCACGACAAAGACACCGTAGAGGCATATACGGTATTATGCACAACGGTATGCCTGAAAACCGCCAGACACCACAGGACACTACAGTGAGATTGCGGGGCACAGACATGTTCGTAGAAGGATGATTCTCCAGACTTGGAATCAAGACTCAACCTTTCAGGATTTCAATAGATTTAAATAAGCGCTGCTAGACAAAGTGAAAAATAAGCGCCCATGTGCTACGGATGAGGGGCGCCTTAGCAAATGATACGATATGATATGATATGACATAGGCTGGACAAATACCCTACGTAAGCCAGACCCAGCTGGGCAACATCGATCCTGAAAACAGGGACACAACGCCGCATGCCTGAACGGACACAAAGACATGGGCTACGCGGTGACTACAAACACTACATCGGCGCACATCGGCGGGGAGTAACGGAGTTTCTTTGTTGCCCGCCGCTGCTGCTACTGTGAGAGGGTCGCGTGGGGGCGCCGGCGACCGTCATGCACGTAGCAGGAACACACCTGCTTGAGTAGTTTTAGCAGACCTGCTCCATGACAGCCGACTTTGAAGGCATAATCAAGCGTAGTAGACTACACTGTGTCTCCAAAAACGTCCCACTTTCACTGTTCATTATATTCGCCAAATATTAACCGATTTTCAAAATTCTTTCACTGGCACATGCTGTATAGAATTTGCAATAACATGGTTACTAAATATCCCACCACACCTTAAATACGTACTACACTACCTTGTAAAATAAATTTTTTTTCTGAAACTATTTTGCACTAGTATTTACACTTAAATTAAATTATGTTTAATTTTAGATACATTGTCTATAAGCTGCGATATCATACGGCACAGATTGATGTGAATTAATAAAAAGGAATAAAACTCAACAGTACAAATTGTTTACATCAGTTTATATTGTTCAGTACAATATAAAGTGATACAGTTGGAACTTCGCTATATGCATCAGTTTAATTTCGTATGCAGGTTGTCTTGGTCTATCTGCAGTATATTTCAGCGAAAATTCACTCTAATTGTGAGCCACAGCCTAAAATTGCAAAAAAAATCACTAAAAACCCCGAGTTTAAGGTGTGCTGGGAACTTTAATAACAGTTTTATCGCAAATTGTCCGCAGAGTGTGCCAGTAAAAGAATTATATTAAAATCGGTCAATATTTGGCGAAGGTATAGACAAAAGTACAGTGGCACGTAAATGCAGTGCAGCGCGCTATATGCCGGTGTGTAGCGGCGGCCGCGGCGCCTACGTACAGGCATGTCAACCGCCGATGTGCGCCGATGTAGTGTTTGTAGTCACCCATGGGCTACGTGCCTTCATGCACGGATGCATCAGACGCCAAGACCCAATCGCCTGGACGTTCAGATCTACAACTGTCACTCAATTTCCAAGGCCTCCAAATTCACTCACATCGCTCCTATTCTCAAATCTATTCAGTGGCTTAAAATCAACGAACGGGTTAAATATAATATTCATTTCTGTGTGTGTGGCCGTCTTCCAACAGTGTCCGGTGGTTGCCTTGCAGGGCCTAAAATCAGTAACCAATTATTTTTCAACGCTTTCCGGTGGTCTGCAATGAATATAGATTTCAACCTGCAGTATTTATGATGCAATATCAGCATAAAACACTGTAAGAAAATCTACTGAATTACATTTTAGACGATATATATTATATTTTCCTTTCGTCAATTATGGCTCAAACAACTTCCGCTAACGAACTAACTTCAGGTTGCTGTGCTTTCGGTCCCACATTGTTCGTCCGGTCAGAGAGAGAGAGAGAGAGAGAGAGAGAGTGAGAGAGAGAGTGAGATAAGAGAGTTTATTCTCAATAACCATGAATCTGTCACATTTGTGAGTTCACCTGATCCAACAACACATAACATACAGTTACCAGATTACTCGTCTCACCTTTGTCAGTCTAATTTTACCGCTCCATGCTATAGCAATGGAGCGGTATTGCCGTTGTATGACGTCTGTCCGTCCGTCCGTCTGTATGTGACGTTGGTGAGCGCTGATCACATACGTTGAGCTAGGTGAAATTTTATTACGCGATTAATTAGCACAATGTCTTCGCTCACCGTACGCAAAATTTCAGCGATCTAGTGCAATAGTAACCAGCTTAGCTCTATCTCTCACCGTTTCTGAGATACGACGACTTATCGGTTGAAAATCGCCAATTTTCCCTACCCCACCTCTGTTCAACCCCAAATTTGAAAATGTTCCC
>Ga0056124_1000222_pt1 | contig 18908 bp, 8 predicted proteins | sample WorMetHEROISLAND_2_FD_70069 | JGI IMG/M metagenome (GOLD analysis project Ga0056124, IMG submission 70069) | Marine gutless worms symbiont microbial communities from Max Planck institute for Marine Microbiology, Germany - Olavius sp. 4 HERON ISLAND | ecosystem: Host-associated > Annelida >... | reverse complement strand
GTCAACATTTAATTCAAAGGAAGTAGTAAATGTTTGTAGCGAAAAGTAGACTCCAGAATAAAAGTGCAGTGCAGTGAGGTGCAGTTTGTGTAAATGATCGAATACCATAACAACTTACTGGTAGTAAAGTGTTTATGAGTAAGATATCCTATTACGTTTTATAAAGATGATTACTAATACAATATCTTAATAAATAGGTACGTTGTTTTCTTATTAAAAATCTTTTTAAGCACTGACATGTACCGAATTTTTGGATTAATGTTTGTGTTTCCTTCACTTATTTAATATACTACGGTGTTGTCAATAAATATTGAACACGCCGTGTTTACGTTTTGGTTTTTGCTTTTTAAACGTTAATTTTCGTATTTTGAAGCTGTGAAATATTAAAACCTGTAGAAAAGTTGCATAGATTCTTGGATTCTGAGTACAGCGGCAACGTGTAAGATGCATCATTCGTGACTACAGATTCAGAACGCCAGGCTGTGTTGCCCACATGCTCATGCCAGAACCTTTCATGTCTTCAAGAAAGAAGGAAGCGTCTTCGTATCGCCTTCTTGTTTAAACGGTTGAAGGGTCAGTACCAGCCATCTGTGCAGAAACCTATAGCGTGCAATCCGTGTGAAAGAGTCCAAAGATGACGTCAGTAGCAACATACTTGACTCGCTAGTCACCAACAACTCCATGTGTTTCGAGGGGTGAAACCGGTCGACGCGCCCTAACCTATTATGAATAGGGTTACTGTAAGGGGTTAGGGCTAGTTCTAACCCCTTACCCTAACCCTAATCCCTTACCCTAACCCAAGAATATAGACTGCTTACATCTGAGACGACTAGATTGCCACATGTGCGGGTCTGGTTACGTCAGGGCATGTCGACCGGTTTCACCGGTGCCATCGTACCAAACTGAACAATACAAACATTCATTCTTTGTCAAAACTGTTATGGACTGGAATCATCTGGCGGATGACATAGTTGATGCTCTATCATGTGAAGCATTTCGGAGCCACCTAACCAACATCCAGTCCTCATAGGTCCGCCATGCACCTTACCGCTGCATCAACACCAGTATTGGTCCTGCCGCATACCTCAGCATAAGAATTTTTTTTGTCTTAGTAAGATATTTGTGCCTTAAAAACACTGATGATTGTGCATTACCAGTGTTAATGTGGGGGCAACGCTGCTAGATCACTGCATTGAGCATGATTGCACATATCTGCACAGTTCTAACATATTTTGACTATATCACGGTTATTAAATTTGCTTTGCATAGGATTTTTGCACATTGTTTTTATGTTATACATTTGTTTGTGTTCTGTCAGTTGCTATCCTAAGCAGTTATTTGTAAACTGTTGCCTGATATTGACAACTATGTGCTGTGTGTGTTAATTTGTTTCAGTGTCACCATGGATGGTAGTGATAGCTGTCAGAATATGTTCATGGATCTGGACTGTATGAGTTGTTCTAATTGCATTTCAATGCAACAGGTGATTGTCACCATCATTCTGTATCTACAGCAGTATGTATAATGTATGACTGACTGGCCTACTACAGTTTGTGTATTGTTATGTGATTTTTCACCTTGTATGTTACTGCTGTACAGGCTTTTTATTTGTGTGGGTACTTGTTTGTAGAAGATAAAGATTTACGTTCAGAATTATCAGCTGCTGAAGAGAAAGATGCTGGACACAAAGTATGCAGATTCTATTGTCTGTACCTCATCATGGGCGAACATTTACTTTATCGATTCATCATCATCGTCATCATCATCATCATCACTTGACAGTCATTGTTATCATAAGTAGCTGCAGTAGAACTAGTTGCATGGGTTCAATGTTTGGCTTAGTATTAGTGAAAATCATTTTTTCATGTCAAATATTGTAGAAATTTGTATTATTTACCTTCATAATCAACCGGCGTATGTCCTTTAACAAACTCATTGATGCTGGTGCTGGTGTTGTTTTAGTGAGGTGCTGAAGCTGTCAGAAAACCTACGAGCTCATATCCTTGCAGTTTATGGTCTTACTAAATATCTGCTATAAATAGATGCTAGCACATATTATTTAAATAGAAATGCAATAAAGGATTAGTGATGCTTTGCAAGCAAACACTAACTTAAGCTTTTGTAAAATGTTTATTTTCATTCAGAAATTGACAGTTGGTGGTCAGTCAAGCTGTAAATAGTTTAGGAGGTATTTTCATATGCATGGAGTCCACAGAGTATATAAAAATTTAATTATGTTTCATTAAGGTTACAAAGAAATGGAGTTGTGACATCAATGTTATGCTTTCATCACTAGAGCTGGTTTCCACGGACAGTAAGACTCCACTTCATTGCTGGCAATGTACCTTTGTATGTATTTCATCAAAAGAAAAGACGAATAATTTTTATGAAGTGTTAATTTGTTATAAGTTTTAATTATTGTCAGCTAATTGTATGAAACGAAAATCCTGTTACAGATAATAACTTTGTGAAGTTCTGTGGTATGAAATGTGGCATAATGTGTAAGATGCACATTTATGTAATATCATGGTATTAATACTACTCATGGTAGAATTGATGTTGTGCTGTTTTTTTTATCATTTTTGTCTCACTCGGCACTGTGAATAATTGAAATGATTCTAATATTTTGTTTAATAATATTTTGTGAAGTCTTGGGTGTCTGAACTGCCGCCATCTTTGCGAATAAAGATTCATATTGTATTAACAGTAAATGTTGAAGTGTCTGTGGTTTAAATTCCTTAACATTCCAGCACAGAACAAATCACTGGCGTTAGAACTGAAAGACAAGAAAAGGTTTTACTTTTTTATTACTCGTATTTTATTTTGTTATTTTATAATTCTGTCATTTTATTACCTATTCCACTCTTTACAGTCACCCGTAAGTTTACTTTGTGGAATAGTTTGAGCAGTAGTATGTTGCACTGTGTACGTCTGATATGGTACAACCCATGTGCATGTTGAAGCTCGTAGGCATGTGATTGTTTTATCTGGTGAGCTCATGATGAATATGATCAATGTTGATACTGATGGTTTATGTCATTTTGCTGAATATCATCTTATTTTAGTGAATTCTTATTTCTCATTTTGAACTGATGTATTGTTTGGTTAAAAGTGCACTCAATAGTCCAACATCGGCTCATCGATTGAATGTTCACTGTGACTGATAAAAAAGTGGAAAGTCCGATCCAAGTAGTGCAGAAGTATCCAAAATCATAGAGTAAACATGGTCTGACTGCAAGCTCCTTGCGAGTTGTGAAGTCATTATTGTGGCGATTGTAAGTTTATGAGCTCAAAAGAACGTAGCATGTTGTTGCGTGTCATTTTGATTTCACTGTTGATGGATATCATGGCATGTGTTGTTGTAGTCATAGTGATGAGTTGTCACGGCAACTGGCAGAAGCTCTCACAAGCTTGGAACCAGTTCGACAAGTACGCTAATACATTAGGCATTCTTTCGTTTCTGTTTGTAGTCACATATTTGTCAGTAAACACATACAGGTACTGTAGTTTCTGTTTTTGCACTATGCAAACAAGATTAGTCTGTCGGATTTGTAATTTTGTGACATCACTACATCATTGTTATATGTGTAGTACATGTGACCAAAAATATAAATTAATGTTTAAATGAATAAAATGTCATTCGGCTAAACGTGTCTCTGAGAGCTAGTTGTGTGGTGGCGAGCAGGAAAAGCTGAGACTTGAAACACACTGCAACAGTGTCAGTGAAAAACTGGCAAAACTGAGTGCTGAGCATGCATCATTCGCAGTAAGTAACACGTTGTGTTATAGATACATAATACATGCGAGAATAACTCATCCATGATGTATTATTATAACAGCTTAGCGCAAGTGTTGGTTTATTGCTGGCAAAAAGCTCATGCTGCCACTCAACGCCTTTAAACTGGCAAAAACTTGATTTCAGCAGACTGATAATCAGAATTGCTTATTGCACTAGTTTTTATGGTATCAGTATTCAGTAGATTAACAGGTCAAACTTATGCCAATTCATTATGCTTCAGAAGCAGAATTCACCATTTATAACACGATTGCAGGTCTGTTGCACAGTGCGCAATGACTGTCAACAAATTAGTGTAAAAACAAACGAATTGTATTATTTTACATTTGTTCGTGTATTTAGCAGTCATCATAAAGTGGCATGAACTGTTTTTAAAGTAGTTTTGACCCTGGTTTAACCACATTCGGCAGAAACGTGCCAACAGTGAGGCTCTTGTTGACATTTATCACTCATTCATTAGAGAGCACCGGAAATGGAAATTATGTGATCTGTAAGTGAGATGTGCTGCCCAGCAGCTTCTTCTTCTTGGTGGCGAACTCCTAGCAGAGCCAAGCCAATCACCCCGGTCCTTTGCCTTCCTCCATGCCGTGTGGACCCCAAAGTTCTGGGGCTGAACGTTTTCATCAAAAAAAATGCTCTCAGCCAGGTGGATCCTGGACGACCAACAGGTCTCCGCCAGTCAGGTGGTGGTCGCAGCGCGGCGGCGATGACACGGTCATGGTCCTCCTCTGGAGCTGATCGAGCCAGGTGCCCAAAAAACCTCAATCGGAATGACTTGACCTTTTCAGAGACTGGCAAGCAGCCCGTGATGCTTCTGACTGTATTATTTGTAGTGTGCCTGGTGTACGGAATCCGTAAAATTTTCCACAGACACCAGGTGTCAAAGGCATCGAGGCGCTTTGCCAGGGTCTTTCTGACGGTCCATGTCTCGCACCCATAGAGCAGGACTGGAAGGATGTAGGTCCTGTAGAGGTGCACCTTAGTGTCTGTGAGTGTGTGAGACCTCCGACATTTGCCGAGCCCAGCAGCAGCCGTCACATTTTCCCGTATAGTAGACATCTGATCTGTTGAGTGTGATTTTTAAGGAACACACTCAGCAGGTCAGGTGTCTACTATACGGGAAAATGCATCGTTTATTGCTGATGGATTTACGCTTTTATTACACCAATGGTCTTCTTACGTAATGGGGACACTGCAAATGCTATATATGATATGATATCTGACTTGATGCAGGCACCTGGCCAGGATTCCCACATTTCTAATTGAGAAGAGGAATGGGATTGAATTTAAAAGTACGGAGCCAAAATGTCATTGGTTGAAATGAGAAACTGTTTGTGCTGTATAGTAGCTGTTACATCATAAATATGACGCTGTGCATTTTGTTAACCAGGAAACGAAGAAGCAGATGTCATTTCACTTTGATCAGCTCGAGCCACAGCTGAAGAAGTCAAACAGTCAAGTCAAGCAGCAGCAGGACCGGTCACTACATGTTCAGTACTATGTTGTAGATAATATGTATGTATTTAAGTAAGTAAGTAAGTAATTAAGGAAGATAGCTTAAGAGGCACACATTAATGGTTAGCCACAATGCACCATGATCTCAACACCCGAACAGAAATGTCTTTAGCAGCCCCTTAAACTGTTCAAAGTTAATGTCAGTTTGTCTCAGATGAGCTGGAAGACTGTTCCACAGTTTTGGATTTGCAGCAACAAAACATCTGTCTCCATAGCTGCTGTAGGTCCGCCTGATGACACATGTCCTTGAGTTGGCAGAGCGCAGCTGACGACGACCTTCGTCGGAGACCAGCTGACAGTCGGCGGCCAGGTAAGCTGGAGCTATGCCAGACAGTGACAGGTAGACCAGGGTGACCATCTTAAGTCCACCCGCCCCCAGACCGGAAGCCAGTGCAGCTCCTCTAGCACCGGCGTTATGCGGTCATAGCGTCGAGCGCCTGACAGCAAACGTGCGGCCGCATTCTGAACGACTGCAGTTGGCTTATCAGACCGTCGATGATGCTGCAGAACAGTGAGTTGCAATAGTCCCGCCAGCATGAAATGAACGCCTGGACCAGGATCTTGACGGCATCAGATGACATCGATCTGACGAACTGTATGCTGTAGCCATGTATTTAACAGGGACAGTGTATCTATCTTCTCATTGTTATCCACTGAAGCAATTGCAGCATCAGCGGACTGATTACTGTCACATTTTCTGTTGCGAATTAGAGGTCAATTCATCCATTGTGACAGTATTGTGGTAATGGGGAGGAAACGGCTGAACATTTGCTTTTGTTTGGTCCAAAATGGGCAGCAGAACGCCAGCATTACTTGTGTGAGTCCATTAAGATCATGCATGTGTACCGGGACTATGAGAACCTTGTGGAATCCTCAACTCTTTCAGGTATTTGTACGCCTTAAATATAGGCACTGCCTGATGGGCTTGTCATGGTGACAACAACAACAACAACCAGTTGCATTTCATCCCAACTTTTGACAGTCAACAATCTGGTGTCATGGCTGTTATTGTAGGATGTCCAGAGTGGGCCAATACTGCATCACTTGAGTAAACAAGTCTTTCAGTGGTTGCCACTAATTGATCTCCAGAGTTTACTACAAACTATTTTTTTTGTTTAAATGCAGACCTATATAGTATTTTTGGCTACTTTCTTTCATGTTATGTTTGTCCTGCTTCTCAGATTAACATTCAGACTGCATGTTGTAATCTGTCATCATTTTAGTGTTGTGTTTTAGTTGTACAATTTGGTGTCAGGCACGTCGTGTGACAGTTTTCGACTACAGATGTACTGTGCAGTGTGCATTATGTTTGGTTTAGAGCGTGTATTGCATAGAACTGGTTGGGATTTTCACCACTGGTACTTAGCATGTGAATGTTTTCAATATTATGTCTTGTTGTAATTTTCACTGGTGCTGTTTGGCTAATTGTAGCATTAAGGAGCTTGAAGCAAAGCTGAAGAAGGCAACTGGTAAATGACTGCTGTTAACTACAGAGTGTTATAATGTGTTAACTACAGAGTGCTATAATTTGTAATTCCGATACAGTTTGCTCACTTCGTTTGCTACTGATTTGTTTGTGGAATAAGCATGTAGCAAAATTGGCTACGTTCATGTTACAGCTAGCTATATATTTAACTAGTTCCTGCTGTTCTACTAAAATTTTGCATTGCAATTTCATATTAATGAGTAGAGTGGTCATCATCCGTCGTGTGAAATGTTTCGAGTTTGCGTGTTGTATTGGCGTGGAATGAAGACGACACAGAAAGATATCGTGCTAGTGTCAAAGATTTGCAGAAGAAGAATTCGACTCTGGTTAAGGAGAAGACGCAGTTGCAGGTATTGGACTCTGCTATAGCTTCTTATTTCAGGATGCTTCACGAGGCTCTGTGAATGAGATGGTTGAAATTTTACAGCTGGAATGGAGGCTAACTGTGCATTTTTGTTTATCCGAACGTTACATTTTGGATGAAAGTAATGGCCAATTTTCGCTGTAGAAAAATGACAGCAGGTCTGTGGCAAAAACTCGTCACTTTTGAAGATGACTTCATGCAGTTTCCGCTACCCAAACCTTAACCCTAATCGTAACCGATGATCGCTATACAGGGTGATGAACTTTTGCACCAGAGTGAAGAACAGCTCTGGTTGATATTAACTAGTGCGTAGACTTTTATGAGTTATTAATGGCGTTATCAGTGGCATCAAGAATGCATATACATGTATAATTATTACGGTTGTTTAGCAAAGGAGATGTGTGTTGTCATGTGCTGTGCATCTGAGTGATCTCATGCACGTGGAGAGTGAGTGATGATGCAGAGATATCATGATGCAGCAGTGCTCATCTGTTGGCATGGTTTATGCAGATAGAACTGGTGTCATGTGTGGAGTAATAGTAACAGTAATAGCAATAGCGTATTAATACAGCAGTTGCTGGTGTGGTTTATGCAGAAAGAGCTTAGTCGACTCATGGCAGAAATGTCTCATGTTGGAGGTTTGCTCATGTTTCTCTTTCTGAGTGTCACCAGTGTTATGTTATCGTTGGCGTCTTTTTAAAATTGACATAGAAGATCATAATGACATGCAATAACAATATGACCTACTACTAATATTTATTATATGTGGTTTGAGATGCTCAGTCGCAAAATCTTTTTATGGTGTTCTGCCTAAAGTTTTAGACATTTACCTTATCGTTGCTTGTTTACTGTATGCTTTGCTTTGTGCTTTTCTGTTGCTGCTGTGATGGCACAATAAAGTTTACATATAATTAATTTGCACGTAAGTGATTGTCATCATCAGTTAGCTAGTTTCTGTCAACGTCTTGTTAAGTTCACAATTGCCTAAGAAGGCTAACATTCTTTACTGAGTTAGGAATCAGTGAGCTACCAGTTACATAGTCCCATATATCGCAAGCTGTTTGTCATCTTATGCTGTAGGACAGAAATTCTGTCACATATGTCAGTGCCATGTATCACATGTCTGTTCACTGTCACAGGCTAGCGGCGTTGCCTGTTGCCAACAGCTGTTGCTTAGGTGTCTATTACGGTATTACCTCCTGCCAAAGAACGGAGATTATGCTGACTATGTCTCTGTCAGTTTGTTTGTTTATCTGTGCATAAGAGATTTTTCCAAGGAGTGGAAAATGGTCCAACTAACAAGTGGTTAGATATCGGTGGCGATTCAGATCGTTATGGTTCCGTCAAATTTTAAAGGATTATTTTCATGAAATATTTTAATAATAATAATAATAATAATAACACCGACAATTTCTAATGCGCCGTAAGATGGCAAAACAATTACAAGGGCGCGATGTGTCTGATCTATACAAATAGTCAGCGGAACACCTTTGCAGAGGTGGAGCATGGTCCAAGCAATAATCCATATCCAATTCTGTGTTGGCATAGATAGGTTTGTGCTCTGTGAGTACTGCTAGTTCATGTCTGCGTACATTCACTTCGGTGTGTATGTCATCCTGTGTGATATCCATGATGTGGTTGTTGTGTGGTTGCAGTCGGACGCCGGCGCCCCGTCCATCAGTTAACAAGCGACCACAAGCAGCTGACTGACGTTGACTTTGACATCTGCTCTGTGCTGCAGCTGTCACCGAGTGATAGTTACCTCATCAGTCCACTCAGACCTCCACTGTCTCCGATAGCATCACTGTCTGCCACTGACTCTGAGGTTTGCATGGTGACTTTGTCGTATGTTGTATAGGTGTAATTATATTCATTATCACATTCCTCATTGTTATTATCATCAGCAGTATTATCTAGGCTTTGCTCGTTTTTTTTGTGTCAGGCGTTGCCGTTGATGACGTGTAAAGTTGTCAAAAAATCTCTTGAATCATAATGATGGCAACAGGGATCTGGTCTCGATACCATGTCTTGTTTTTGTCTCGGTCATAGTCGTGAGATTTTTGTCTTGTTTACATCATTTGATGTCACCTGTTATTAGCAGTTGCTGAGCTATTGTGGAATAATATCGTTTATTTTTGTGCTACTGCATGTACATGTACATTTTGATCAGATAAGATCTTCTGTCAGTTGTGACGTGGCTTATCAATGGTGATATATGAGGCTATTAATGTGCAACTTTTCTACTGCTCTACATTTTTCCTTGAGTTACTAAGCGAGTTAGTCTTGGTCTCTAGAATGTTTGTAAGCAGACTAAGGGACACGTTGAGGTTGTTTGGACATGCTGAATGTAAGGATGATGCAGAGTAGGCCAATGATATATGATGATGGAACTAGACAGAGGGGAAGCCTGAAGCAAGCTTACTGGAATAGTGTCAGGCAGTATTTAAATAGGTTAGTTTTGTCCTATGATGATGCCAAGGATCAGTGAAGATTGACAATCAAGGTGTAACTGCCTAATCCCATTTTACCTAGAGAAAACGCTTATAAAATGGTATCTACAGGGTCGCACATGAGAAAGTGGATTTTTATTTGACGACGTGTCTTAAGCTGCAAATCAAGTTTCGTTATGCACTGCACCGAACAATGAGAAATGTGTAAACACGGGAAATTTCTGTAGGTGATGTTTGGGTACCTGGTTGATCTTATTGGCTGCAAATCATTTTGCCAACAATGGCAGTGCTCTCGGCTGTTCATGCTGTATGTTCCACTTTCTCATGTGCCACCCTGTATGTCTGTGTGAGTGCTAGGTTATTTACAAGTGAATGTGGAATAACACTGTTCACTGCTGTGCTGATGTGTTTGTGTGTGTTTTGCTGGCAGGATGCTGGCGAGCTATCTGATGATTCAGTTGATGAGATTGCACACATTCTTGAAACTGAATTACAACCTTCACTGTCTGCACTGCCATCATCCGGCCGCTCTGATTCACCAAGTGACATCACTTGTATTGAGACGCAAAGTAATCCTGTGAGAGTTGAGCTTCAGGGTCGACTTTCACCGGAAAATCCTACGGAAACTCCAGACGTCAGACTTTCGTCAGCGCACAAATCTCTGTTGTGTGATGCCATGAAGCTAGAACCATTGAAGACTGATGCAGCACCAGCTTCTAGCGACGAACCTTATCTACCATCCTCTGAAGCTGATTCATCAGAAGTAGCGACTTTTCCATTACCAGCACAAGCAATGATCTGTTCTGAAACATCGCTAGCAAAGACTTGTCAGTTGAAGTTAGAAACAACGTCTTTTAGCGCACTATCAAACGCTTCACCAGCTTCTGTCGAATATCCTCGTCTGTCATCCTCCAAAGCAGTGAATCATCTTGATTCATCCGAAGTAGTGAGTTTTCAGTTACCAGCTGAAGAAGTGGTTTGTTCTGAAATGTCAGATACGAGCACTTATCAGTTGCAACTAGAACCAACAGCTCCCGGCGCACTGTCAGAGGCAACAGTTTCTTCGGCTGTACCTCCCGCCCTGCTGTCAGAAGCCGGTACTTGTCAATTACTGTCTGAAGCAGCGACTTATTCCAAAGCACCTGAAGCAAACACGTCTTGTGGAGTATCAGAATCAACTGTGTGTTCTCCAGCAGCGTCTACAGTAACAGATCAGTTTGCAGCCAGAGCGTTGTCTTCGGCTGAATCAGAAGCACCGACATTTCCACCACAGCTGGAAGCAGTGACTTGTGTTGCACCGCTAGATGGACTGATTAGTCTGTCATCTTCACCTGTGCCAGCAGAATCAGTGAGTTCAGTTCCACTCCAGTCGTCAGCTGAAGTGTCAGCTCCTCCTGTGCTACCGGAAAACATGATTTGCCATGCAGTACCTGAACCAATGAATGTTGCTGACGAGGCAGTAACTTGTGTTGTGTCATTAGAAGGACTGATTTGTCCACCACTTCTATCTTTATCTGTGGCAGCAGAATTACCGAGTTGTTTTCCATCATCGGAAATAGTGATTAAAACATTGACTTCTCCCACACTATCAGAAGACGTGATTTGCCATGCAATGCCTGAAGTCGCAGTGACTGTTCCTGATGAGCCACTTGTTTCAGAACCTTCGACGAGTGAGGTTGCACCAGAAACTGTCAGTAGAGAGCTCTGGACGTCTTCAGAAGCAATTGATAAATTAGAATTGTCCAAAGTGGACGATGTTTCAGTATGTCCACTTAGTATACAGCTTTCGGATGCTTTGATGGAGTCGGTTTTGGAACATTCAGAGAACAAGGCTGCACCAGAAACTGTCAATAGAGAGCCATGTACATCTTCAGAAGCAGTTGATGAATTAGAACTGTCCAAAACCGATGTAGCAGTGGATACTGTTTCAGTATGCGATGGACTTAGTACGGTGTCTTCTGATACCTTGGCAGAGCTGTCAGTTTCGGAGACAGGTATTGCAGTAACTGTTATGGAACAGGACGAACCTTGTACAGTGTCTTCTGATGCCTTGGCAGTTTCGGAGACAGGCGGTGCAGTAACTGCTGTTGAACGGGATGAACCTTGCACAGTGTTTTTGGATGCCGCAGCAACGTCGATGGCAAAGTTGGAACCGCCCGACACTGATGTACCTGTAGTGGCTGTTTCTTCCCACTCGACTGACAGTTTGTCGGTCACGTTGACGCCAGTCCAGACCAAAGACGCTTCGACTGCCATTATACGTCAAGACTCTGAGAATGGCAGAAATTCACAAATCACAGAGACAGTTTGTGAGTCGACTGCTCTGTTGGAATTAGCACAGCCTCAGAGCATGACATCAGCCACTGATGGTGCAGACAGTTTGCTGGTCCCATTGACACCAGTCGTGACTGAAGAAGCTTCGACTGCCGCAGCACGTCAAGACTCTGGGGATGGCAGAAATTCGCAAATCACAGAGATGGTTTGTGAGTCGACTACTCTGTTGGAATTAGCACAGTCTCAGAGTATGACATCAACCACTGCTGGTGAAGACAGCAGCACTGCAGCAGAAGTCGTCGGTGTCGGAGTGAATTCTGAAGCAGATCAGTTGGATCAGTTGATGCCATTACTGCAGCAGGGTGATGTCCCCATAGTGGCTGTTATCTTGCGATCCTCGATGTCTTCAGTGTCCAACGTATCGACCTCTGTGCACAATACCGTGATATATGCATCCAGCTCTTTAACTAACTTGGTCTCCACCGTGGTGAGGTCGGACTCCAGTTCTGCAACCAGTACCACGATGGCAGTTTCCAACACCCGAGAATCTGTGCCGTCATCAACCAGCATTGTTACCACTGTGCCTAGTAATGCAACCTCAGTCCCAAGCACCTCTGCTTCCAGTACTGTGGCCTCTGTGCATGATGCTGTCATATCGCTGGCCAGCACTGCAGCCTCAGTGTCAAGTCCGTTGACCTCTGTTACCAGTTCTGTAACCCCAGTGTCCACTGCTGTAAGCCATGTATCAAATGTCGTGAACTCAGTGCCTACTATCATGACCAGCAGTCCACTGACCATGACCGTGTCCAGTTCTGTGACCAGTGTGCCTGGTGCTGTAGCCTCCACTGTGACCTCCTCGTTGGATACTCCCGTCTCTCTGGCCAGTACTGTTATTTCACGGCCAGACACAATGAGCTCTGTGATACAGTCTGCTTCATCAAGCTCTCCACCTTGTACTGTCACATCTGGGCATAGTACCACAGCCCCTGCATCTACTCATGTAATGTCAGAAAGTGGAACCTCGGTGTCCACAACTAAAATGTCCAACCCTTCGACATTCATCACACAGATTGTGGACAATACTGCGGCAGCAGCGCTTCTTGTCTTAGCATCACCTTCCACTAAGACAGTGCGTCGTAAGTCACCTGTGAGCTCTGCACAAACTGCTGACACTCAGCTTCCTTCCTTATCATCGCATACATCGCCTCACATCGCTGCAGGTGGCAGCAGCGGTCCAATGAGATCGATGGATGATAGTTTCTCAGAAGACGAGTTACACATCGTGCTGCAGGACGACTCGTTTGTAGACTCTCAACCAGCTGACGACAGTAGACTTGAGGAGGACTCCGAGCCAGTGGAAAGTTGCCCCATTTCAACTGATCCGCCTGCAAATGATGCATCACCTAATGACAAGATGTTATCAGTCTCTGATAGCGGGAACGGCAGTTGTGGAAACTATGTGTGTCCAGCAGATGGAGTTGTACTGAGGTCATCTGCTGAGAAGAGTTTACCAGTGTCGCTGCATACTTCAGCAGTTGCCAGTATTAGCACACCATCTAGTGCCTCTAATTCTAATCAGTCACTGGTCTTCGTCGCTGACAGTTCGTCGACAGATTGGATGCCAAGTGTCGCTGACATGTTAGCCGAGATGTCACTGTTTCGTCCGCTGTCGCCAATCCCAAGCTGTCAGCAGTGTAGCCTGTGTGACAGTGTCAGCGAAGTACCTCACGTACGAGTGCTGCGCAAACGAACCATCACTAAACGTAAACTGTCGGTCGATGATGACAGCATTACTCCAGCAAAGATCTCCGCATCATCCGATCATGTATGAATATATCAGTCAACGTGTTGATCTTTAAACTCGTATCATACTTATGCTGTTGCTATTTTTACCATACAGCAATAGCAATAATAATTGTGACTTCAGAGGCGCTATACTAATTCTGCTTGTTGCACTTGCAAGCTGTTTTAAATCACTTAACAGATGAGCTGGTTTTTCGAATGTTGGTAACCACTAGTTTACACTGGTTAATGGTTATATTGGTTTGGGTCCCTCAGAACAAAACTTTGTGGACTTTGCCATTTTTAGTTAATTTTTTGCACAGCATGTGTCCTAAGCGTTCTGCGGCCATCACAACAGTTCAGTAGACATTCGTTATCAACTACCATGTGGAAAGAATACGAAAACGTTTCAGTGAGGTAGAGCATCACTAATTTTCTCCGAATCTGCTGAGCTTCTTGTTATTGTTGGTTTTATTTTATTTATTTCCTTTATTTATTTTGCAGTTTTGACAGTGAGTTATTGCACAAGTTTTATTAGGTAGCATGTAAACTTAAATTCGATTAGTGTTTTATTAAACCCATTTTAATTAGATGTGTATTGTGTAAATTTAAATTTGATTGTTGTGTTTTAAAAAAAACATTTTTTGTGAAGTGAGTAGTAATTGAAACATCAAATATGCTGCTGGCAGAGAAAACTTAAACTAACTTGGTGACCGTGTGTGTGCATGTGTGTGTGTTTGTAGTTATCTACAAGTAGTCGTAACAGCAGAGTGGTACAGTCGTCTGGTGGCTCCGTGTCTCATGGCACAAGAAGTGCTGAATGCAGACGAAACTCCGTAACATCGACCCAGTCGGGTCATACGCCAAAAATACCGCCACCGCCTTCACCAATGACGATACAGACAAGGAGGTCGTTGCGGCGGTCAACTGACGTCACACAGTCGTCCGGTCTACGGTCAGAAATGTCAGCCAAGGTCAAGCCGTTGATGGGTTCACCCGCCAGGTCAGAGTCCGGTGGAGCTGTGGCATGTCCTGTCATGGCACGGCGGCCAGTGGTCTCCGTGCTCGCTCATCACATCCACCAGTCAATCAAGTTCTGGTCATCCAAGTCAACTGCCGTCGATGCAGCAGCAGCCATGATGACGTCACAGCCATCCTGTTCTGACGTCATCGATGCTATCATACAGGTCTCATGATCATTGTCGTCAACGTGGCTTGAATAATTGTCACTATTTCTAGGACCACGATACAGAAGTATCAGAAAGTAGGTCCAGATAAGAATGAATGTTTAGAAAAGTCTTGAAGACTGAGAGTGATGGTGTGGAAGTAGTGTCCGATGGAAGGTTGTTCTATAGGTTGGCACCATAGACCGGAAATGCCCGTTTACAGACTGTGGCAAGAGAGAACTTCAGTGCTGTTAGACAGTATAAATCACGCAGTGTAGCTGAGGCTCTGTGGCATGTAATGTTCGATAGTTTATTGCCTATTTGCAATTCTTATAATTTCAAATGTTACAGTAAGGTGTTCGCTAGATCATAGATGTTTAGTCCACCCATCTAATTAACACAGACTCATGGTCAGTGTGTGAGATTCTGTGAGTAATCTGCATGCTTGTCTGGTGGTGCCCATAGGTGCAGTTGACATTACATATGCAGCGCCTCTGTATTTTAGGACGTTATGGTGCTATAGAAATTGTATTATTATTATTATTATTATACAGAGCATGTAGGTACAGCACCGGTGGCATGAAACACAGTGGCTTCTTGGCAGCACACAACTTACGTATATTTCATACCAAAGTAAGACAACTTAGTGAGGTGTTCAAGGGCATGGGGTCAAAATCAAGGTCACACCAAGGTAGGATATTTGAAGTAGTTACTGCGGTAGCTAGAGGCATCCACATCAATGCTTGGACATGGAAATATCACTTATTTGTTTTTTTACATTAGATCTTAATTTGTTGCCTCCGTGTTTATTATGGTTTGATCGCTAGAGTAGTTAATTAGCTGACTGTATGTTGTTCTTATTCAGTTGTACGGTTGCACCCGCCGATGGTTGCATTTCAGTGAATGTCTTCTCTTATCTTGTCTTATCCATTAACATGTGCTTGTGTAGATGCTTGGTGACACGTCGAATGACTCCGTGGCAGACTGGCATTCACGCTGTCTAATGGAAGACTGCGTCGATGACACGCCGTGGCTCACGGACACTGAACGCAAACTTATCGACATTCTCTCTGCCTCCTCGCTCCATTTTGTACGTTGCTGCCATCTTCCTATCTGTGTGGCAGAGCTGCAGATAGTGCTTTCAGTGCTTAATCATTGATCTCCGGGTGCTAGGAGAGGCATCTAGCCTGCAAAAAATGTTGTGCACTCATCACCAAAGTTTTCGTAAAGTGCTTTGGGGGGCGCTTAGTCTGACCTTGAAATAAGCCAGGTAAACAAAAGCTGGGACTTGAGACTTTTATCTGGTGGCCAATTACTCAAGGAGGGATGCCTAAACCGCAGAGTCGTTTCAGAGTACAGCTGATATGCATATAAGTTGTGCACACATGCACACACCCTCAGATTTGTTCACCGGACCATTTTCTGGAGTTACTCTGGGTTAGCTCAATCCTCAGAACTAAATTTGGGAGTTGTTGTTGCACACTGCTTGATAATTCTGCATGGGAAACCATGGACATGAAATGATCCAAGTCTTTACACCACTTGTAGGTGGGATTTGGGATTTTGTGTAGTACAACGTCGAGACATGCGTGTGTGACGAATTTGCAGGAGACAATTGCCGAGGAGTTTCTGAAGTGCATTGAGTTGACGCTGGCGGTTGCTCCTGATGGCAGCCCACGAGTCCTTATTCAGCGGCCGGCGTTGTGGTAAGCTGCTTGTCAGGCCTTTCACGGGTGGCTGATAATTAAAACAATATTGTGCGCTTTATGAATTTATTTACTTACTTACTTACTTACTTACTTAAAAATAATAATGCATTTTATTACAGTTGTTGTTAATCTCAGCAGAGGTCAATAGAAATGAACAACAAGCTATCATTTGGGACAGCACGACACAAAAGTCTAGCTTGGCATGCAGGCCCAAATGCAGCCGTAATGCTTGACGTGGCGGCTGTGCACTGTACAAGCACCAGGTCTGCTGTAAACTGGACTTAACAAAAGCATGCATACTTTGACTGATGCTATGCTATATTTTTAAAAATCAATTATCTGCCCATCACTTCACTATTTTTTCTGCTTGTGTTTGGATTCTGATCCTAGTTACCTGGTAGATTAGATGCTTATTGAAATGTCGTCAGCTTGCCAAAGTTTACCTGGAAAGAAACATATTCTGTTTAGATCGCCAATTTACCGATGAATCTGGGTTACCTGATTTCTTCTCGATTCCCATTTACCATCGGTGGCTAACCTGCACATCTTTGGACAGGCTAAAACTTTTCATATTTTTGTTGAGTGTTCCCTCAGTCTAATTCCCGCAGTCTCTGGCAGTACACGTTGCTTGATCCAGTCAGCATTGTTTATGTGTTTGACATTCTCCAGGAACCGTCTCACATGGAAACTGGCCTTTGAAATGGTGTATGCATGCGTGACACATGCATTTGTGTATGTGATGCATTATAAACTGTATTGGTGAGGTCTTTGCTGCTGTTTACTGACCGTGTGTTTAACAGAACTGTTTGTGTGTCATTACAGTCGGGTGTTTACAGAGATCTGTCGTCAACAAGGTGAATATTCACTACATTTTGCTGTGAAATAACATCGTAACAGTTCATAGTCACTTCGTGTAAATTTGTGCAAACTTGTACATTTTGATGTCGTTGCAGTTAGCTTACAAATTCACATTAAGTAAGTAGTTATTAAACAAAGATGGCAGCCCATCAAATACTGGTAAGCCGAATTGTGGATTATATTTTCAAGTTAGATGTCATGCCATTTGACAGATTTATGAATATCTTACTTGAACAGTTCTCAAAAGGTTGATTCTTCAACTGACTTAATGTGGAGTAGCTACAGAAAAATTGGGCTGTTAAACATCAGTTGAAAATTGCTTCAAATGTATACGTTTGTTTTTAGTTGCATTTTTCTTGTGTTTTGCGGTATTATTTCTTTTCACTGTTGTTTTTTTTCAGTTTTTTTTAATCTTGGACAGCTGTAAGCTGTGCCTTTCTGTCCGGTTTCACTGCAGAGCTGTGCTGTGCTCTGCAATATTTTATGCCCTCAGCACTCAGTGAAGCAGTGAAGTGAAGCGGTGAATGAATGAATTAATGAATGAATGTGTTTATGTGTCGTAGGTAACATGCAGAGAGTTCGAGGTCTTGTGGTTGACTCGCTGAAGCAGCGTCGCATGGCACTGAACTCTATGCTACTGTCCGTGGCTGCAACGTGGCCGCAGGCACTCAGCAAATCCGGTCAGTCTTAGTTGAAATGTCGGCAGAGTTTGTAATCATAGCAAACTTCTGACAATGAGTGAGTGAGTACATCAGCACACAAGAGGCCATTTCGTGCCATAATAATGTTAATAGTAACAGATTACATAAACATAAATTACATACATAGTGCGAAAAATCAACGCTCTTTCGCTACAATAAAATAGAGTTAGAGAGAGAAAACTGCGAGATAAAAAATAATGTAAAAAAAACTTCTGACATAGAAAATAGATCAATCAGTTTGCAAAGTGTGAATGTGTGCAAGGAGATGTTGATATACATGAACATGGGGCATTCAATAAGTTTTGCAAGCTGTAAGAAGTTATGATTGTGATGCAAAGTACAGTCCATTTTACAGCATGTGGCCTGGAAAGACATATTTCAGGTTGGTATTTACAAGTTGTAGATATTTCCGGGGCGACTGAAATCGCAGGAGTGGACAACTCGGCACGGTTGCGTTTTCCACTCCCGCGTTTTCAGCGCACCCATATTTCCGTAGACGGGATGGTATACTAGATGTGCAGAAAGCTGCACCTAATTAAACAACTGCGGCAAACGGTTAAAAATTTATCGTGTGCAAAACTTTGTGCAGTTGTTTCTGTGGCTCCTTATTGAACTGTTTGGTATCCTACATTCTCAGCCGAATGTCTAATGTAAAAAAGTAAAGTTAGGTTATATTATAGTGTGCTCTAAAGCTTAGCTTAATCTAGTGCACTTAATCACCATAACCACTTAGGCGCCGAAAACTCCCTTTTGTACCCCAGTTTCTTGGAGCTGAGAAACTGGGGAGGCAATGTGTGTAAACAACTT